>Ga0114931_10000094_pt1 | contig 92332 bp, 76 predicted proteins | sample 2SBtaG_FD_89579 | JGI IMG/M metagenome (GOLD analysis project Ga0114931, IMG submission 89579) | Deep subsurface microbial communities from Kolumbo volcano to uncover new lineages of life (NeLLi) - 2SBTROV14_V59a metaG | ecosystem: Environmental > Aquatic > Marine > Volcanic | place: Kolumbo...
CCAAACAAGCAATGGATAATTATAGTAAGTATTCCGGTTATTTCGGTGATAAACTTAAATTATATAAAGCATTAAATGCAACAGATCCATCTATAAAGAAATATGCTTCTGGTGGTCCAACTAAGTCGCTTAGGGATAGAATAGCACAAATTTCTGGAGATGCTGCATTAATGAAACGAGTAAGAGAAGAAGAAGAGCGGAGATCACTAGAAACACAAAAGAGAAATCGAGCGGCTTATGCCAAGGATCCTATTGGTTTTCTTACACCAGATTTTCTTAAGAACAAACCAAACTTGGCCGGAGCTTATAGTGCCATTACTTCTGTACTTGGTGTTGATCAAATTGAGAAGGCGATTAGATTAGGTAGACCTGAAGATTATAAGTCTGCAGCAGCTGTTGTGGCGGGGGTATTAGCAGGTCCGGAAATAGGGGGTTTATTAGGCAAAGCTGGTGAAAAAATACTTCCTAAACTACCTGGTTTTCTTACTAAAGATGTCGCTTTAAGTGGCACACTTGGTAAGGCAGGTAAAAAAACAATCTCTAAGTTATCTGAGTTTTTTACTAAAAATAATCCTTTAAAGGGTGCTCTTGGTAATGAAGTTGGTGCCGCGGGTCCAGGGGTTGATTCTTTAGTTGGGAAGTCTATGTCTTTTAAAGAAGGCCGTGATCTTCTTATGAGTATACCAGATAAGATAGATCCTAAGTCGGTAAATATACATTCTCAATTAATATTAGGGGATGAAGCAACTGCTAGACAAATAATAAGTACTTTGCCTAAAAACACAAAGCATTTAGGTTCTGGAGCTGAAGCACTTACATTTAAAACACCTGATGGAAAGGTAATTAGAATAGCTACCAATAGATCTGTAGGAGATACTTTTAACAGACCAAATATTCCAGAAATGTTACAGTCGGATTGGCATAAAGTAATAGGTGATTTCGATGTAGAAGGCCTACCTTTTGCGGACACCTCAAAGGTACACGCTGGGGATGTTCAGCGTATACATGAAATGTTGTCAGCAAGAAAATCTAAGTATTTGTTTCATGATGATGCTAGAAGAAATTTAGGTTATGTAAACGGTAAGTTACAGATTATAGATCCTGGTGCTGTAGCAACTCAAGAACAACTTGATGCGGGATTTGGTGACGCGGGATTTGCTGCTGATTTTTTATCTGAAGATTTGTCAAGCCTTTTTGGTTATGCACATGGAGGAAAACCTGGATTTTTGAGTAACATTGTAGATGTTTATAGGAGGATAATGAATACTCCCAGTAACATAAAGAAATGGATAGCTGGAGATAGAGATTCTGCTAAAAATGTTACTGCCAAACAAGCAATGGATAATTATAGTAAGTATTCCGGTTATTTCGGTGATAAACTTAAATTATATAAAGCATTAAATGCAACAGATCCATCTATAAAGAAATACGCTTCTGGCGGGGGAATAAATACTGATAAAGAAAAACCAGTTAAGTATTATGTTAGTGGTTCAAATGGTGAAATACGTTCCTACACAGATAAAGATGAATTCAGAAAAGCGGTTCAAAGCAGAGATAAAATACTGGGTCGTGAAAGTTTACGTAGTAGTTTCCCAAAAGATTATAAAGGCACTAGATATTATACAGCGGGAGCAGGTCAACCATTATCAAGTTCAACTTCTCTGGAGGAGTATAATAAAAAACGTAGTCAGATGAATAAATCTTTGAATTTAATGACCCGTAAAACTATGACTGATGAAGATGGTAACTCATTTGAATATGTTACTGCGGGCTATGATAAGGGAAAAACATCAGTATATGGAAGTAAAGGGTTTGAAAACAATTTAAATAGTGCCGCTGATGAGGAGAAAATAAAAAGACGTTTAGCTTTGTCTATTATAGGTACAGATAAAGAAGGATCTATTTATGGTACTTCTGGGATTACTACACTGCAAAGCAATGAAAAACAACAACCCTATAAGAATTTTGCTAAAGGGGTAAGCAATCTTATAGAAGATAAAGATTTAGATAAAGTTAGAACTGAAAAGTTTTCAAGAATTATGGGGCCGTTACCTACAGAAAGAAGTGGCCCAGCTTATGTACCGGGTAAGAGTTATATGAAACAACAAGATACAGTAGTAGCACCTGCGTCTGAAGCAATAAGGAGACAAACGGAGTATGAACGACAGCTTTTGGCCGGAAAATATAAAGGCAGGTTCGAATTTCAGCCAGATAATAAGATAAATAAAGACGGGTATGCTAGAGGCGTTAAAAAAATGCCTATTGATCCTGAAAATGAATTAGCCAGCACATCTTTATATAAAGCATATAAGAAGAGTAAACAAAGTAAGGTTGGTAAGTATAATCTTAGAAGTGACGAGCTATTGACACAAACAGATGGTAGTTATGATCTCTTTATGGGAAAGAGTTTACAAGGTCTACTTGATAAAGGATATTTTACGCAATATTATTCCGATATGAAAAGCGGGGATAAGTTCACTAAAAAACTTTCTAGTCTTTCTAAAAATGTTGCTAAATTTAGAGAACTAACACAACGACTACAGGATATGCGTAACAGTTCAAGCAGGCCTTGGTTGGATCCTAATAGTGATTATAACAGAATAGCCAAAGAGCAAAGGAAAGCCAGAGATAAAATACTTTTAGCTTTTTTTAGTGGTAACAAATTTAGAGAAAATGAGTTGATGTATTCTTATGGTAATAAGGATGTGATGAATAAATTTGGACCTCAATATAAACTAAAGGATTTGGATCCTCAGGAGTATGTAGATTATTATACGAGAGCATTAACTGAAGAACAAGAGTCTTTTAAGTCTACAGGTATGGGAGTGCCTGGTCTAACTCCACAACAAATTCGTGATATTAAAGGCACTGGTACCTCTCATTCTATTCCTACTCTTAGTGTGTCAGCATTGCGTAAATTTTCTAAACAGAGTAAACGTAATAGAGAGCCGTTGTATTCTAAATATGGTTTGCCAAAAGGAGCTAAATCTGAAGATTATTTCGAACAAATTTTTGATGCCTTAGCTGAACTTAATAAACTAAATAGTGCCAAAGTTCCAAAATCTAAAGCCATGCCAGTTAAACATAGTGGTGGGCTTATAAATCAAACAGGACCATATTATCTAGAGGGTGGAGAAATAGTTGTTCCTAAAAAAATGTCAACCGGAGGTAAAACTGATTTTGATACAGCCTTAAGGATAGCTGGCAATAAATCTTCAGGATTAACAGATAGTTCATTAATTAAGGATATTTCTAGTAAAATATCAGATGCTATATCTAGTGCAGGTGATGATTTAGTAAAGAAGCTTTCTGATACAAAATTTAAACCTTTAAAGATCGATGAGGAGTCTAAAAAAATAGATATAAACACAGACGATGCCGCTGATTCATTCGCTGAAAAGATTGGATCGGTTATTTCATCAAGTGAACTTAAAATTACGCCGCCAGATGCATCTGCTATGACAGCTAAAATAGATATTGATACAGCAGCCATTGGTGACACTATTAAGAAGGCGATAGAAAGTGCAGAAATTCCGTCAGTTAAAGTGGAAGCTAAATTGAAAGATAATACTGTAGAATTAAAGAATAACATTGTTAAATTAGATAAAGATACTGTTAAATTAGAAGGTGGGTCCGTTGGTGCTGATAAATTGGACCGTTTGGCTGATGCCATGAATAGTTTAACTGAGTTAGTATATGCTCATGGCGAAAAGACCTCAGAGGTAGAGTCTAAGATGGAAATGTTAACTACAGATGTTGGGAACCTTAAAAACACATCACTAACTGTAGACACTGTAAAACAGATAGCAGAAGAGACTGTTAATATTAATGTTGCATCACTTACATCAGATATAAATATTGTAAATACTAATTCTGAAGCGGTACGTTCTAGAGTTGAGCAAATGTCCGGCCGCATTAATTATATAGATGAAAAGTTTGAACAAGAATTAGGAAATATTAAAAGTCAAACCTTTTCTTATATAAGTAGTACATAGGAGGCAGTTTAGATGACTGAAAGTTGGGCTAGTTTTGGCACCGGTGAGTTTTCTGGTGATTCTGGGGCTACTAAAAGTGTAGCCGAAGATGTTTTAGATAAATTTGGAATACCTATTGGTGAACGTGGCGGCGGTAGTCTTCCAGATGTGGATATAAAACACATGGACGCTTTAAACGCTATTAGATTATCTTTATTAGATGAACTTGGACATACTGGAACATATAGGGAGATCAGAGTTACTGCTGATGGTCATGTAGATCTCGCTCGTGTTGGTACGGGTCGAGGGGTGAGTAATATTTACTATACTTTACAATCACAAGATTATATTACTCCTAAGAGTGGTGTTTTGGTAACTGGCGGAAAACCATTGCCGAAGAGATTTGTAGGAGATACTTACAATATTCTAGCTCATGCTGAAAGGTGGTCAGCTTCTAAATATATGATTAGTAATTGTATGAGGCCATATTTTGCTAAATATCATGTAATAACTTATGATGACCCACATCTTTCTTCATCATATGCTGATGGTATTTCTAACTTAGCTGATATAACCGATCCATACACACGTTTAATTGGTTATATTTATGATATTAATCCTCATAATGATTCTGAATCAGTTACCATAAGCATTAATAAGCAAGCTTCTGTTCCTGTATTTGTTAGTGGGGAAACTCCTGATAATTCTGGAACCGGAGTTATTTTAGGTGAACTTTATAGGCCCCCGATACTACCAAATAATGAGGATGAAGAGTGTTATGGTCAGGGATTTACTGGCACACCTTCAGGTGGTATTGAGGTTTCCTTGCCACCCTCACTTAGGTTTACTTCTACTAGAGGAGTGGTATATGATAAGTTTATACGTGTGTCAGATGTTTTTGTTATAGGTATACAGTTAGATAGTTGTAGGGGAGTACCAAAGGGTCATTCTCATGCAAAGGGGGGTGTTAGTACACCAGAGAATACTGATTTATGGGTAGAAGTTAATGACCCAGATCGTAATGTTTTTAAACTTAAATCCGGAATACATTATGCCGTTGGATATGATTTAGGTACTATAAGGATACAATTTGCTGATAGAGGCGACCCTTTACTAAATCCAAAAGTGGGGGATAATACTACTGCTTTTGTAGCTAATACTTGCTTATATGGGGCTACAAATAAAACTCTTAAAGGAAGTATACTACCTACTGATCGTAACAGGGGTCTCTTAGTACAGCAAGTGTTTGCGGTAGTTGATTTGGATACTCCTTGTATAACCATACAAGATCCGGAAGGAAACGCAGAACTTGTGGGTGATTCTATAACTTTTGATGTATCTGCTATATTCATGTATACTCCCCCAGCACCAATGGCTTATAATGGCACGGTTATAGATTTATCAGATGGTGTGGCGGATCATGATCCTACTACCACCCAGGATTTTAGTGAAACTCAAATGGAACAAGTTTTGAAAGATATGGATGGTGGTGCTGGGATGACATTAAGCTTATCTTCGCTACAAAGCCCAGATATGGTTGCTAGATTATCTGATGAATTAAAAGAGTTATTTTTGTCTGATAGGGGGGTAACTACTACTTATATATGTGGTCCAAATTGTAATCCTGAATTATTAGCTAAAGGTCCATCAGGGGGTATTATAAATGAAATAAATTATACATATTCGGATAGTGGTTCTTACACAATATCAGTAACTGAAGGAGCTACTTTAACCAGTAATTTTCCGAATATAACTACAGGTAGCCATATAAAAATGGTTGAGGAAGTTAGTGCTGGTGGTACTGTTATTCAAGATGCTGGTAATAATGTAATGTACAAGGTATTAGTAGATGGAATTGGAGTACGTGAAGCAATAAATGGTGCCCCAGCGGTTATAAGGACGGGGGATAGAGTTAGTGTAACAATACATAATAATCCGGTGGAGGGATAAAATTATGAGTTCATTGACTAGGGTAAAGGTGAGGGCAAGTATAGTCGGTGGTGGAATATCAGCCCAGACACCCTTTGTTAAATCTTTTAATGTGAGAAAGACACGTGGACAAGCTGGCAGTTTTAGTTGTTCTATTAAAGTCCCAGCAGATTCTGTTGGTAGTCTTCGAGGTCAAATACAAATAATGGCAGGCAGCCCTACCGCAAATAATTTAATTTTTACAGGAGTTATAACTAAAGCTACTATTTCTCCAGCATTTGATGATCCTAGTTACGTTATAATAAATATGTCCGGTACTGATGTATTAAAGACGTTAGAGCATAAAAAGTATACACGGCGTCAAATGTCTTCTTTAGCATGTTGGTGTGAGATAACAGGGGTTACTAGAAAAAAAGCAAAGAGTGGTAAGTTCCAATATATGAGAAATTTAGATACAATGGTTATATCTGATGGTGAGATGGAACAGGATAGTAGTTCTGTACAGACAACAGATATTGCTAATTCTCAGATGGTAAAATCAATAGGTACAAATGTACAGACTGGTCAAAACCCATCTTCTGTTCCACTTACAGTTGATATAATGACAGGTGAGGAAGGAGTACGTTAATATGGCTGGTGGGATATCGGTTTTTTTAATTCCGGGTATGAGATTGAAGGTAACTGTTATTTTGGAGAATGAAGAAGGCTCTAGAGGAATAGGTTTTTTTGCAAGCCCAGAAAACCCTATATCTTATAAAGGTAAAACATTCACACTTATTAATGGGTTTGGGTTGGATGATGAAATAGTAGGCAAATTAGAACCTTTAAACTCAGATGAGTTAGGAGTGCTTTACACTCACACACGACCAGAAAAAAATTATATATATTTTTTTGCTTTAACTGGTCAAATGGGGGTTGTAAGTGTGGTAGCAGTGCCAATACATGATCACAGTTCTATAGTACAGGGTGGTCCTGCGTATGCTACGTATTTTAATGATGATGAAATCATTACGTAAAGGAGAGAGTAAATGGCTGGTTGTTGTCAATTAGTTGGTGATCTGTATGTAGGAGATTATATTATTTCTGTACAGGTGAAAAGCAATACAGAAATTAATAAGTCTGGTACTTCAATTATTTTAGGGCCTACATTGGGTAGTGTTTCCATATCGGCATATGCTACTAAATCAATACACACGGGGTGCCCTGGACGCGCAGGTGTATCATTAAACTGGTTGAGAAAGTACGATTGTGATAAGGATGAGCTTCATTTTATATTTCTTGGGTCTGGCAAATCTTTTATTTCTGGTGATGTGGAAGACTTGGTTAGTGTTTCAAATGGTGTTGTTAATTATCCAATATTAAATGCTTCTGCTACATCTGGTCCAACTGGTTTTTATGAACACACTACGCAAACTGATGGGTTTGGACTGTCATATAAAGGTAAACCTTATAGTTTTAATACAGGATCTGAAGGTGAAGTCAGTATCCCACTAGATGGAATTGGTCCTGGAACTGGATATTTACAAAGTTTTGCTTTACAATGCGTTCCTGGGCAAGTTCCAACAGTAAATTATAATATTGTATTTACTATGACTAATTAATTCGGAGGCAATGATATTATGTCTGTTTATAAAGGGCAAGTGTATAAATTAAGAGCAGGGGCACCAATGCCTATAAATAGAGGGGAGTCTATATTACAAACATTTGGAGCTGAAGTTTATAATGTTGATTTTTTTGATTCTACTTCTAGTATAGTAGGTAGTAGTCGTTTTAGAGGACAAGGCGGTAATTTGGTTTCTGCTCAATACTCCAGACTTTCTGATAGGAGTGGTAGTCTGTTTCAAGGTAAGATTGTATATACTTCGTCTTTTGTAGATGAGGATCGGATATAAAAATGGCTGAATTTATAGATTGTACATCATTATCAATTTCATTTAATGTTATGGGTATAGCAACAATAAGTTATACCATTGTATCAGATACTGCTGGGTTTAAGGCTTATGACACAATTGATGCAGGAGGTCAGAAGTTTCATGGTTATGTGGCTAGTATAACCCTTAACCAAATACCAGGGTCATCTGGTTGGTTTGAAAGTCATGTAACATTAATAGCTACTACTGATTAAGGAGGAGTGTGTATGGCATGTGGCGGTTGTAGAAGCAGAACTCAAAATAGGAATACAAAATCTTACAGTGTTACTGGGGGATATAAATATCTAAGTGACAGACAAATTAAGGCACGACTTGAGAGATATAAGAGAATTTATTGTAAAGAATGTGAAAAAAGGTATGAATGTGATTTTGCTTCTTATAAATCTTGTAGCAAAAGACCATAATAAACTAACCTTTTAATAGATAGAAATACTATGTTTAGGAGGAATACTAATGGGAGTAGTGATAGGGTTTGCAACACAAGCTAGTTTAAATGGTAGATGTGCTGCTAATGTAAGTTGGGGAGCTAATCCAAATACGCAAAGGCTCTATTGTTTAAATTCTAGTTTTAATCCGTTTATGCAGATAGATAGACCTACAGTTAATGTTAATATGACAATATATGCTCCAGGGTCCCATATTAGTGTAGCACCATCTCAGAGTTGTACTACACAAGATCAAGTGGCTGAAGCCACTACAATAGTTAATCCTGCCAGCTGTGATGTAAGTTTACCAAATGTCAACTATAGAATGTTGATAAACAGCTATAGTTATTCTAAGGAAGACGCAAAAATGCCGGGACAGGAATCTTATAGTATGATTAGATATGTTTCGGATGAGCCTACTTACGTGATTAGAGGAATAGCACAAGGATCTGGTACAGATAATGCGGGAATAACATTTACTGGTACTACCTCTGTTGCTACACAGGGCAGCGTTGCGGCCGGAGGAGTAGGTAAAGCATATAGTATAAGGATGGGTACTGTGTCTGCTATAGGTGGTGGAGATGGTACTTCTGGTGAAACAGGTAGAGGAGATGCAAGTATTCCTCATACACCATTATGGGTTTAAAGGATAATTAGAATGGATGAGAAGAAATATCAAGAAAAGATAGGTTTTTTATTAGGAGAGCAATATCGTTTAGAACTTCATTGGAAAAAATCAATATATAAGCATGAAGGTGTGTGTAATTTAGAAGGCGCATATTTCTCAGGACCAGTATTACAGCAAGCAGAAGAAATAGGTGCTGATAATGAGATGCTTATTGATTTTTATAAACAGTATTATATATTTGCGGAAAATGTGTATATTGCCAAACTTTCTTGGCGCGAAGTTACATATAATAGTGATGGCACGGTTACACTTGGTAATGCTAAGATCTCACATGATACTGAATTAAATAGAGTTCCTAAACTTAAAGATGATGATTATTTAGTAATTGACACTAAGGGGCATGATGTGGAGACACACGCACGTTTTCCTACTTATGTTACAATAGTGGTTAATTATGAAGGAGAGGCCTATAACTTTTGGAATCAACATGGGTCTTATAGAAAGGTGAGTAACTAATGGGACGACCTTATGGTAGATATACACATTGTGGACAGAATCCATGTGGTACGATGACGTGGGAAGAGATGTATGGTACCACCTATGAGGGTAATCTTCCACAACACAAGAAACATTTACATATAGGTAATTCGTGGATAGCATGTCCTTATTCTATTCAGGCATTAAAGGTTTATGATGCTGAATGGGAGGCTGCTATGGGGTTCACAAGGGCTGAGTATGAGTCGTTGTATGGACCATTGGATGTTAATTCTAAGATTATAGATATGTTAGGGTTTGTTCCTAGTCCATTACACAATCATACATTGAATGGGAAAGATGTTTTTATGATTCCTAAAAAGAAAGGGGTGTGGGGGTATGAATGCCAACACCCAGACTGCCCATATTTATTGGATAATGGGAGACCTTATTTTTATATTTAGACATTATTAGGAGGAAGCAATTATGGCGTTAAATGTTAATACACAAGATTTAGACAATTATCCTGGTAATACTCAGAGAGTCACTGTGGATATGGACAGTTTGGTACCTGTTGGTTTTGAAGGCGATGAGCAGTTTCTTATGGTAGCATCCACCACTGCCTACAGTGATAATGTAAATAGAACAGCTATTCAAGATTTACAAATTATGGATTTTAAAGCTGGTTGGTGTAAAAGTTCTGGGTTTGCAGGAGTAGGTGGAAAATTTATGCTGGATTCAGATCATTATAAATTAAATATCAAAATTGATGCTACGATTAGTGGTGCGGATGGATCTGGTTGGTATACTATTGATTTAGCATATAATGATGATGGAACACCAGTTACCGGTGAGGCCGTGGCATCAGATATGGAAGCTAAGATTAGAGCTATAGCAGATAATATCAATGTCAGTGATACTGGATTTTCTTTGGCATATTTGAACTCCTCAGTAGAATTTAAACAGGGTAAATTTTGGATTGTGTCCGGCAGTATAGGTAAATATTACACCGGAGAGCACAGAACTTCTGTTGAAGTAGGCTCCGCTGCTGATAAAGACGCTTCTGCTAGATTGGGGTTTGATACACCAATTACTACAAAAAATTTGGCTACTATTACGGTTAATGAAACAAAATTAACTTCTGATTATGTGGCTAATAGTGCTACTATGTCCGTTATGGCTGGTACAGGGGTTACTGCTGGGGATTGTTTTATGATTACGGATGGTATTAACACTGACTACTTTACTGTTCTTGTAGGCACAACTGATTTAAGTTTAGTGGTTCCTACCACTGCTAATAATAATTATGTTGGTGTTAACCATAGTTATACAGTGTCTGGGACTAGACTACAGTTGCTTAGAGAACAAGACCCAGATAATGAACCTACTTCGTGGTATAATAATATTGATCAATTGACTAGATATGGCATTAAAACTATGGTTAATCAAATTGATTTTAGTCCACAGGTTTAATGAGGTTAAATAAATGGCTGAATTTTTAATTAGAAATTCATTAAACCCGCATAAGGTAGTCAAATGCGGTGTTACTCTTACACAATATGTTGACTATAAAAAACACAATGGTGAGCCTATTTGGTTGTTGTCTGTTGGTACTTCAGAACCTCATAAAGACGGTGGGTCTATTAATGATGTTTATACTAATTTGACTTCATTAGATACGATAGATAAAGAAATAGAACTGCTTGTTTCCAAGATATCTAAACAAATAGACTGGGGAGAATTAATTGATGACGCCCACCCGCCATTTGTAGATAGTGTTTATCCAGTAGAGTATATAGCTAAAATGGAGGAACCGGTGGAATTTGTTATAAAAGAGCGTATGCCGTCTACTGGTATTGATCTTGATACCCTTAAAGTTACTGCTAATGGTCTTGATATTACAGACGAGTTAGAAATAAAAGGTAATCCATACGAGTACCACTTAAAGTGGAGGCCACGGATTAAAGTGTATGATGTATACGAGTAAAGGGGTTATGAATTATGGTAAAGGCTACTGATTTTTGGAAATTTATTTGTGAGAAGTTAAATTATAGGTTTTTTGCTGGTGTTGCTTGTAAAGGATTTGATCGTTTGTATAGAAAAATGAATCCAGAATTTATGCACTATATTCCAGCTGTTACTCAGCAGGCGGCCATCGGATTGGCAATGGGGGCTAGTATTACTTCTTTCAAATCAGCCGCATTGATACATGAAAACGGTATATTTGATCTTATAAAAATATATAATCAGTTTATACTCAAAAATCCTTTATCATTTATGATATTTATGTATACTGAGAACGAGTTTTGTAAGAAACTTTTGCGCACACAAAAAATACCATTTATTGTATTGTCGGAGGATTTTAAAAAAGAATTAATTAGGTTTGATAAACGTATTATTAAAAACCAACAATGTGGTATAGTATTAGTGGGAAAGGATGTTATTGTATGACAAGGTATAGGATGATAAAGGAATTTTTAAAAAGGCTTGATGAAAGTGATATAGCTATTTTTGCTGGAAAATTGTTGTGTGAGGAAGCTTATGTAAATGATAGAGTAGGTAATTTCTACATTCCTGATACACATGGCATAGTTCTTTCTTTTTCATTAGGATTGGCAATGTGTACAGACAAGAGAGTGTTTGTATTCACTACTGACAGTGAATTTTTAAGAGATGTAGGTTCTGCTACACAAATGGCAGTCAGTGAGTGTAAAAATTTATTCTATTTTATATTTAGTAGTGGTGCATATATAGAATCTGGTAAACACCCAAACATCTTTAAATCTATGTCTCATCCACAAGGTGTGCTTTTCAGAATGGGCTTTGTTTCGTTTGTATTTGATAGTTATTTTAGAAGTAGTGAGCGAATGTCTGAATTAAAAGGTGTTATGGATACTATGGTTGGACCGGTATCAGTTTTATTGGAAGTTGGCACTAAAAAAGGAAATAACAAACCATTAGATCAAGATAATTTATATTTTTTAAACAGATTTTATAAGTTTATTAAGGATAATGATACGGCTATGTTTGAGCCGCCACCTCTTAAAAGTACATTTAAGAGTCAATAGGAGAAATAAATGTCCTACGAAAATATACGATTTAGAAAACAAAATTTGGTAATGGTAGACGGATACTTTTACAGTATTGATGAGGATTTAGATGCATTGGTCATGAAGACAGATGATGGTACTTACGCATTTACATATCCATTAGATACAGTATTACCAGGAGAGGTTGTAAGTTTAGAACATGATGGTTATAATTTTTGGTCGTTAGAACGCTACGCTGGTCAAACTTTAGTAATACGAAGGTGGTATATACATAATTATGTATGTACTTTACGTGATACTTTTTCATTAATAGGAGGCGGTACAGATAATTTTGATTCTCACGCGTTCACTGTAGAACACTATCATGTAAAGTTTTCAGGTGACGAAGCGGCAGGTAGTTCTAATTTGAGTATAACCGATGGTTCAAAATTACAAAGTGGTTATACTGTAGTATTAGGGCCTAATCGACATCAACAGATACAAGAAGCCACGGTAAATTCAGCTGGTCCAGATTTTGTTAATATAAATGGGATTACGGATTATGACTTTGAAGAAGATGACCCAATTAGTTTTTATAAGTCATTGTGGGTATTTAATAACTATTATGGTACAGATGATACTGTAGGAGCGTTGTATAATTTAAATGCTTATACTGGTGCTATTATAAATAAAACAGCAGATTCTGCATTTAAAGATATTGCTGCTTGTACATTTTATACTACACCAGATACTGTATTTAAAGACCCTATTACACATACGGGGTATGAGGCACATTGTATAGCGTACGTTAAAAACACTAATATTATTTTTCTAAATCCAGATGATTTAGATAATAGTCATGGTGCAATGACAATGGATAACGTGGAAAATGACTTAGCTACCGTTATACCTATTTTTGATATCTCATTCTATGGTACAAATGTTTATAGGTTACAACGTAAAGCTACTTATTATGGAGGTACTACACTTTTCAGGGATGAGACTTATAATTACCAATTGTCAACTCTTAATAGTTTTATTACTAGTATAACTATGAGAGCAGAACCTGCCATTTTACCGGCTAATGGAACAAATATATCTTCTATTACAGTAATAGTTAAAGACCAATTTAATCTACCAATAGCTAGTAAATTAGTATATTTTACTGCAGATGACCCTGATGGTCAAATTTTAATAACACCAGCAAATACGAATGCTTTGGGGATAGCACAAACTTCTTATAGGGCTGGTATAAGTGCTAGAGAGGTTAGAATAACTGCTACAGCACAACAGGGATAGATTGCTTTATAGGGAAGGTATCAAGTGGCTCATGAAAATATAAAAATAAAGACGCCTAATTTTTGTTTGAGTCCCATAGAAGGAAGTTTTTGTAATATTAATACTCAAAATCCTACTACAGTGTTAGATGTAAAAAATCTCGGTGGTGCTTTGATTGCTTCTTTTACCTTGTCAAATAACCTGGTAAATCCACCAATGGCGCTTGAGTATGTAGGACCAGCAAATTCCTATAAATTTATAGATGATTTAGAATTTATAACGTTAGAATATGTGAGTAGCAGTAAGTCTCTGATAAAAATATGGGTAGTGGATACAGAACATGCGCAATTGTCTTTAAAGAAAAGTTTATTGTTGTCTGACACCGGTTTATATCATTTTGATGTAAACAGCATGGCCGTGGAAATTGTGCGTAGGAAATTTACAGAGGATCAAGATCAAGGAACTAATTATTTGTATATAGATGATCTAGAGGGTTTGTATGAGGGCCAAAAACTTTTTTTAGGTCCCAGCTTTGATCCAGATAATATAGGTGAAATGGACGTAGTTTACATTTCTAATATAGACCCTATATACAAAAGAATAACACTAACTGATGTTTTAAAATACCAGTATATTAAGGAAGATAAAATTTCTTTTTATAATAATATTTATGTAATTAGTAATGGAGGAATAGGATCTGATACTACTAAAGGGACTTTGTTTAAGATAGAAGTTGCTACTGGTAATATACTAGAGGTAACAAATAGTGGTATTTATAAACAAATTTTTACGAGTAGATGGTGTGAGGAATTTAGAACGATAGCTTTATTGTGTAAACTTAATTTATTATATATAGATCCATATGATAGTTATAGAGTAATTAAATCACAGATTCTTAATAATTATAATCCTGATAAAGCGTCGGTTCATCTAATAAACGATGTGTGTTTTAATAAGACAGATATGTTTAAGTTATCAATGTTTGCAACATTTAGAACAGATGATGCTGATTTAATTTTAGATAATTGGCACCCTTATTATAATTTTCAACAAGATACACTTGCACCATATACACATAATATAACTAATTATTCTAGTAATAGTTTTACATTTGGTCCATATTATATTACGGATTTGAATTTACAGGTTAGAGATCAATTTAATGTAACATTGAGGGATGTACCCACTAAAGTAACTATTATTCCTGGTGATAGTGGGGCATTATTGGATCCATTAAGTGGACAAGTAACTACAGATATTAATGGGAAAGCAACACTTATATATAGAGCGGGCGCTTCTTTTAATGGCATGTCTGAACTAACTTATAAATCTAGTGGTGGTTCTAATTTTACCGGAAGTGAATGGGTTTGGAGTAAGGGGTATATAAAATCTAATGTATCTTTTCCAGATACTGCTGATTTATTTGCACTTTTATTTCAGATATCTTCTTATTCTGGTATTTATAGAACAATAATGCGCCAATTGTCGTATGAGTACAAGAATTGGAATCCAAAGAAGTTTGGTGATTTGGAAGACGCCTTTGTAGTTCCAAGAACATATATTGCAGCAAGAAATCTTTTCAGTATGCCCGGTGGAGATTGGCAGCCTGGTGGTGCTTCACCCAATCCTAGAGATCAGCCAACAGTACATTGGTTACCAGCGTTAGATGGGTATCATGGTGTAAATGATGGACTACATAAATTTTATCAATTTAGTATTTGGTATTCGGCATTGGAGCCTACTGAGGATGATCCATTTCCTATTGGTAATCCGAAACCTAGTGCAGAATTTTCAGCCAGGGTAACAACAGTAGAGAGACTTCCTTCAAATTTTTATACATTTAATTACAAAGAATATTTTGTCAATTCATGGGAAAAGAGGCTTGTTGAGGTTGATGGTGAGTTAAAACCAGTAACTTTCCAGCCATATTTACCGTATTACTGGATGTATCAGGTGGACGAATCACATCATATGACATTTAGTCAATTAAAATTGAGTTTACATACTAATTGGGTAAACGGGGTGGCTTATGATGAATTATTTACTAATGTAAGAGTTGATCAGTTTATATTTGTAGAGGACGCCGTACCAAAATTTTGGAGCAGGAAGAATCCTGTGGATACTAATATATGGATTAGACTAAGGCCTTTTGCACATAATTTAAATGCGGATACAGTGATAATGGAAGTTCGTGAGTTATGTTATGAAGAAGATACAGGATATATAGATGTTAGTAATCTAATCACTACAGAATACTATGATGCAGGTAGTGGTCTTTTGGGGGTTGAGATACTATATGATCCTTTAGTAAATTTCCGTAATAAAGCCGTTGTGTATGTACACATAGAGTTATATGATACAGCCCCTGATCCAAATAAAATATACGTTGATTATTGGTTTGTCGTAATACCAGATTATAAGGGACCGTATATAGAAAATTTAAAGCCTGAATCAGGAGAAACTAATGTTCATCCTGATACTAGTATAGAATTTGATATAAAGGATGTGGGAACTGGTGTTAATATAGATACACTTGATATAACTGTTAATTCACGTTTGATTAAGCCACAAGAGGTAGTTAAGATTAGTAAAAGGTATTATAAAGTAAAATATACACCGCCTGTACCATTTAGATATGGGGAGGAGGTTATGGTCAAAGTTAGTTGTGCTGATTTTGCAGATCAGCCTAATATGATGAGAACTAGATACCCTTTTTATATTGATTTAGGATATGGAATAGACTTTATAGTGGAGGCCCCTTTGAGATGTTCTTGGGGAGTTCCTAGATTTAATGATGTTCGCTTTTTAGCATTGGGTACCGGTGGAGGAATAGAATCAGAATCCTTGCGTATTCAGATTCATAATAAGGATGTTACAGATGATCCTAATACTACTATCTTACCAATAGTATATAGAGTTTCTTAAGGAGATATTTGATGGAACCTACACTTTCTTTTATTTATAATCATAGTGCAATAGATACACCTTATGGTGGTTTGGGAGAAGCACAGGGTAATTGGCGAGTAATGAATACTATTTCTGGTACTAATTACATTACCGACAAAATGATTTTTACTGGTGCTGGTATTTTAGGATATCTTCCTACTCCTACTTGTGCTTCCGGCACGAGAGACGCTTCTATAAAGCCTGACCTTGCTTCGTATATTATACCACAAACTTATGTAGAAACTTCTACTTTGATGTATAATGTTCCTTTAGCTGGCATTGGTAATATTATGGCTAGTCCTTTTAGATATGTTTTTGGTATTTATGTTAACGGAAGAATGGATTCTGATTTGTATTTGGAGGCATGGGATGACGAAACTTTTAGTACTGTAAATAGTGTAGTTTTACAAGGTACAGCAAACAGCGGTGGGTACAGCCTAATAAATGCTATTCGTACTACTAATAATGCGCCGCCATGGCATGGCGCCCCTGGAGACCCATCTGGTGCCTGGACTGGAAATGATTCAGAAGCAGTTTTTTTGCGGGGGATGACAGATAGAATAGGTTTAAAGAATGCTTCTTATGTAGAAAATGAAACAGTATATTATAATATTTACATAAGACTAGAAACAGATTGTACTACATTCCATGAGACACCTATTCTTGGATTGCGCTATCTCTATACGTAATATATTTAACTTAAAGGAGAAACAATGGATTACAGGATACCAAATTTTAAACATTTAACGGCAGAAGAAGGTAAGGTCTATGGAGGACACAATACGGTTACCAGTGTTAATCCGTATAAGTGCTATTTTATAGCAACGTATCCAAATGGAAGTACTGTGAAAGGTAATAATCTTTTTAACACTGGATGGGATGATATCCCCCAGGGCTTGAGCAAACTGTCGTATATACTCAGTACAGGGCATCTAATAGAGATACCACGTTACAGAGCATACAAGCCACTTATAGAGTGTAGTTTAGGCATGGATGGTAGTAGGATATTTCATTCTATAAGAGTACAGTGCTTAGATAGCACAAGTGTAGTAATAGACAAGATTATACTACAACAAGATCAAATTACGAAATATAAGATAGGGGATCGTATTTGGAGTAGGGAACCGATTCCGGCAGGTATAAAAGAAGATAAATCTTGGAAATACACTAGTTAGGAGGTAACGTTATGGCTGTAACCATGACAACAACGTTTTACGGAGACGACACACCAGCTTGGCATGATATGGCAAAAGTTGTATTCACTAGTCCAAATATGACAAATCCCAATGTAGCTGGTACTAGATCTCATATCCTTCCCGGCCAAGGAGATTTGGGAATGTGGTATGAAGATGCTAATAATATGTATCGTGTGGAAATGGTACAGTCCTCTACACAGACAGATTATTATAATTATATAGCTATTTCTGAAGAATATGATTTGGATGCTCAACCAGATTATGTTACTATCACCGGTACTACAGCTAATTATGAAGTCTATTATGATTATATAAAAGAAGGTGTAGGATGTGCTGCGATTGGTTACGAGGAAATAGTATACAATTTACATATATTAGACACTATAGTTAAAGTAGAGTATACTAGCGGTAATTTAGACTATTTATACACAGATTCTGTTTTTGAAAATACTACATCTAATCCCGTTCAGAAAACTGTTGGAGAACAAGTTTTCAATGTGGCTGAAAACGACAAGATTACAGAAGAGTGTTGGGCGGTCAGAGTTATAGGAGGAGATCCAGAATGTTACATAGATTTTACATTCGATCGTCCGTATAAAGTAACTAAAATTACATTTGATTCCTTTTATTTTTATGATAGTGATATTGGTAATGGTAATAGCAGGTATACACGTTGGTTCATAGGTAATTATAAAATAGAGGGTAAACTTAATATAGAAGATGATTGGACATTATTAGAGACATCAGCCAATACTACTAATTTAGATGTAGCTCTTTATATGAGCAACAATGATAATTATTTTAAATATTACAGATTGGTAATAGATAATAATAGTAGTTTAAATACTGGCACTTTTGACACTAGTAGATACGCTATTAGAAATTTAAAGTTTTATAAGTTTAAATATAACGATACTGGCACTAGAACCAAACCTTTATACGCATTTGCGGATGATGGTTCCGCCAAAATTTTATATGTTGATGATATACAAGAAGCGGGTCCAGAAACCTACATCTTATCAGTAGATAGTGTCACTGGCTCTGGTATAATTTCTGATGGGAGCGAACTCAAATCTTGGGGTACTCTTACAGGTGAAATTGATTATAGTACTAATGATTCTGTTGTATTTACTGTGACTGAAGGCGAGGCTTATAATTGTAGATTAACTGCATGGGATGATATTACACATAGTACCACCAATAACAATCTTATTTATAATGATAGGGTGAGAGTATCTTCTCTAGCATTTTGTGCTACTAATACTGTTGAGGATCCACAAGAAAGTTTTAGTCCTCTTAATTATGTATTTGCACCTATTCATAATAGAATTTTTAAAGGAAATACTGTATATCAAGGAACAAGATATTATTATGGTGATTTTGATCTTGTCTACCGTCCGCAAGCATCAATTATAGGAGATTTTTTAATATTTAAACCTATGCTAGTTATAGATGATACAGTGCCCTATGGTGTACATGATTTTGTAATTGTTTTACAATATAGTTATACATAATAGGAAGGGGCATGGCTACTACTAATATCTACATAGACTCGTCCTTTGTTGAGCCTGACCCACATGGTTTTAGACCTCCTATTACGCATGAGTTATCTTTTGATGTTCCTGATAATATTGGTGGTAGGGATATACCTTTGGTATTGAAGTATAGTACAACTACATCTGGTGAATCTGTATGGCCTTTGGAATATGTAGTTATTCTGGGTATAGATGCTCCTGGCGAAGAAGTGTACCATGAGTATTTTAGACATGTTGGTACCGTTATCACAGATCTTACTATTTTAGCTGAATATACATCGTTACTTACTATATCTTCTGGTACCTACTCTGCCTATATGGATTACTTTAATCGTGGCCAGGCATCCTTAGCGGCATACCCCATCTATGCAACTTTTGTGACTGGTGATTATATAGGAGCGTTTAATGCTGTTGCTCTTGGTTATAAAACATTTTTGCCGACTATTGATTGGGACAGTATAAGAACTAATTATGTTAATTTTACCGGTGATCATGACTATTGGGGAGACCCAATAGGTTCAGTGAGTGGTACTGAAATAATACCTACCCGGTATGAAACACATTCGAATACTCTTAGTGGTATTCAAAGTAGTTATATAGATATTACTTTATCAGATTGGGTTCCAGGATTTACAGAGTGTAATGTATATTCGGTGTGGGAGAATATTAGGGATGGTAAACATTATTACTACCCAGTAGAAGTTACTACGAGGTCTGGTGGTTTAACTGGTGCAGTATCTGATGTTTTTTCTACTACATTAGATACTAGGTATTTTGAAGTAGATCTTTATTCTGCTGGCCAGAAAGAACCTGTTATAAATATAGAAGTTTCTACTGTTCCAGGCACGAATAATAAAATAGATTTTGATGTGTGGTCAGTACATCCAGATATGGCATCCATGGCATTTGATGTTGAGTTATTGACCATGTATTTTGATAATTTTAATTTGGCTGTTGGGGAATATATGACAGCCTCTGGAACTATTTGTGTAGATGTACATGATGAAGTTTATAGTGTAGTTACTTCTGGTACATATTTTATGGTAGATGGGGTGCCTGTTTCTGGTACATTAACACCTATATCTAATGGATACACTATTTGTTATAACCCCACTGATAATTTTGCGTCTTTAGCCGGACCAACAAAATTCACGGCACATGCAGAAAATTCTAATGGAGATGTATTAACGAGAGATTATTATGTAACCTTTGGATATGTAGTAGAGTATGATAATTTTAGATTTCGTGGAATAGATTTTGGATTGTATAATAAAATAGGTGTAAGAATGACTGCATCTAATTTAATGAATTGCCCCATAGATGATGCTGATGGTTTTTGGTTTGTGAGTAAGGATTATGGGAATACGGATTTACGTGCCAGCATTACTGTAATACCTAGTGGTTTAATTTCAGATAAAAGAGACTTACCCACTAGTATTTATCCACAGAGCACAGCATATTTTTATGATAAAGTTTTTAGAATGGAACTAAATGTGAAGGACTATGGTGGAAATGCTATGGCACCCTTTGTTTTAGTATTCAAAGTTGAAAATTTAAATGAAGAATAATGCCACATGATGTGGTATCTGAGGAGGTAAAGTTTTATGACAGCTACAACTAGATGGGTAGAGTATGATGTAACTACGGGGGGTGTAGCATCTGATGGTGATAACGATGGATTGGGTACCAGGGGATATGCTCTTGCTACAGCAAGTGTGGCAGATTCTTTTAGTATAGCAGACGCTAATAATAGGTTTCATTTTTCTTTAGACGGAATTACTAATGAATATATTACTATTACTAGTGGTATTAACATGGATCCACGTTTTATAGCTAAAGATATTACTGAAAAGATACATAATCTTGATACTAATTCTACCGCACATCAGTTTGCTAAATGTGTGTGGGAGAATAATGCTTTTAAGTTATATTCAGGAACGTTGGGCACATCCTCTAGTGCGTCGGTGATTGGTGGTACTAATACAGCACATCTTACATTAGGGTATGGGACTAAAACAGAAGTAGGTGGTGCAGCACATTCCAACACATATAATGGTGGCTTAACTATTTCTGGCACATACAACGGTATTTTTGATGAGGTGTATAAAATAGTTATAGATAAGGAAATTCCAATACAGACCCCTAATAAGGGTGGAGCTAATGCCTACAATGGAGTTATAACGACAGGTGGTGCATATAATGATGGTACTTCAATAACATATACACTCGCTATAGATACAACAAATGGTACTACGATGGGTGCCGGTACAAGTAATGTTCCAAAACTTACTTGGACTTCTACTGGCAATGTTGATAATAGTACCGCCGAAGGCATAGAATTATTGTATCCTGATTATTGGTATTTTATAGGTACTCGTGGACTTATGGTTAAATTTTCTGACGCGGTGTTTAATACATGTGATCCTGCTTGGACAATTAATTGTAATGCAGTACAATATGTAGAGGGCAGTAACACTTCAGGGCCTACGGGAACTGCTAAATATTATTGGGGTTCTGATCGTGGTGATAATGCAGCTGCTTCTTATACCACATCGGCAGTTAACTTTACACAGCTCGGAAGCAGAGGGTTATATATAAAATTCACGGGAACAAATTCAATGAATGCTGGAGATGAGTTTTATGTATTATGTAGACCACCTCAACCAAAGGAATATTACGTAACTAATTTGAATTATGGTAATGTCACAGTTTCTACTGAATCAACAATTAAGACGGTTTTATTTGAAATTATATCTGGGGCTGTAGAGATAAGTACCATTAAGTTCGGTTTACAGAGCCATGGCTCTTTTCAACATCATACAGAAGGTAATGATGATACTTTGTTTAGGTTTGGTACTGTTGGACCAGGTAATACTGCGGGCTCACCCCCTATTTCTGGCCGTGAATGGAGAGAAAATGTAGTTGCTAATGATTTAGCAAGTGATACTCCTCCTTCATATTTATATGCCACCAGGGAAAATCTACACGTAGTAGCTGATGCTGACAATAGTGAAACAATAGGTGGTAGCACTTACTATGGAATGGTAGCAGATCCTATATGGTTGGGAATACGTTTGGGAGCGAGTGAGGTTGGTGCAAATAGTACAATTAATTATCGTATTTTTTTTGATTACAGTTAATCCATATGATTTTATTGAATATATGGGGGACAGTGCACTGTGCATTGGTAAGATACCCTAACCGTCTTACCTAACCCCTTTACCTGTTAGGGAGGTAATATAGTGTATTATAGTAAAGGCAAGGATATCTATATTGTTCTATTTGGACAGCTGTGTATAGATGTTTCTTGTCTATTTTCTTTTTGGAGGTTATATAATGAGGAGAGGTTGGGAAGTAGAATATAAGAATGGAACAGTAGTTACTGAAGAACAATTGCCTTGGAGTAAGGTTGTTAAAAGAGATATACAAAGGCTAACTCTTAAATACGGTGGTAGAGAGTGGAATTTGTCAGGTAAACTTGCTTATTTGCAGAAGAAGCGAGGGTCTGTAGATCCTAATATTCCAGGAAGCTTTAGAATAGAATCAAGATCTATTGGGTACTATGATGCAAATTGTAAAGTTTGGTATACTGTGGATGAAGCTACAGGACAAATGAATATGAGTGTGGAGGAAATTTAGTATGCCAAGTGACGGTGGATCAGATAGTGGTTTAGGTGCTATTGGCCGAACTAGATACGACCGTGATGCACAAATACCACAAGAGTCATGGTTTGGTAATTATGAATTTGATATGAGAGCAGAGCCTTCTTATATTAAAGGTGGTTATCGAAAGAAAAGCATTGTGTCATGTCAATACTATGTACAAAACCAACCAGCGGTTTGTAAATTTTGGAAAGAAGGAGATCCTGGTAGGTGTGGTTATGTTAGTGGTACGGTAAGTAGTGGTACGGTAAGTAGTGGTACTAATAGAGATGGCATACCGTCTGGTTATAATGAGGGATTTTGCGATTATCTTGGTAGAAGATCCTGGTGTAATAAATATGATGGAGGTGGAAAAGGTGAGGATCCTAATTTCATATGTTTAGCACCTAATCCATTTCTAACCGGTGTTATAAGCGGGGATGGCCGCAATGTGTTAAAGAAGGATATTTTAGGTTACAATGGAGGTGCTTGTGACGGCTATGGTTGTGGACGTGGTAAAGTTTTCGAAGGCCCTCTAAATAAACTATTAAAAACACCTATCGTATGTAATTATTATAGACCTTGGCAAATGAGTGTTGGGCTGACTCTTCCTCAAAGTTATGGAGAGGCAATAAGATCACTGTCAGATAATTTTTCTGCACAATATTATCAGGCACTACAAAAATATAATACTAGTCATGCTCTCGGCGTAAGATTGCCTTTTTATTTTCATGTATTAAACATGAGAGCTACAATGCAAAAATGTTTATATTGGGATGATGATCGAGGTGCGGTATTTTCACTACGTAGTGATGGCGAGGGCGGTTATTCTATTGAACTTAGCTCAAATGTACGTTGTACATGTGAAAAGGAAGATTGTGTGCCATATAAAACATTAGATTCAGCGGGGGGCAGAGCAAGTTGGTTGCTTAGAAATATATGGTGTAAGGGGGGTGGACCTGTATGTAATGGTGTAAGAACGGATTGTCCATGTTATTCTGGTGATTGGTTATATTGTACTGATGATTCTATGATGAATGGTATGCGTGTTACGGCCAACCAATTAATGGAATTAAGATTTTGGACACATGATTGGGATTCACAAGAGGAGTACGATAGATATTTTGAATCACGTCCAAATTGGTCAGATGCAACAACTGCTGATTTATACACTTTCGAAAAATATATTCCTTCATACGACAGGAGTGTAGATGGATTTGGGAGACAGATGCTTGGTAAAGCGATTCACATGTGCATGCCAGCAAGTTTATGGAATAGATACTACGATCCAAATATCTATATCACACAAGATGATATTATTTATTCAGCACATGGACAAGAATTAGGAACTTCTTCACAAGGAAGCCACCATTTTCCCACATTAATGCAAGAACCTTGGGGGTATACTCAATTTTATGATATGACTGTGGTATATCCATTTGTATCTGATGATTTTAGCGATGATAAGATGATGGAGGGGTGTATAAAAACTACTAGTGATGATCGAGGAATTTATCATAAATATACTAATAATCCAGAATTTGATTTTATTACAGTGATAGGACAAACAATACGAAATAAAGTTGTGTATGCTGCTAATAAAACTATAACGGGTGGGTTTGACTATATAAATGATTATTTAAGTGCTTATGAAATGTCACCAGCAGATAGAGAAACAATGATTAAAAATATTGTGGATGAATTTGAGGAGAACTTGATATTACATTCGGATGCTACAGTTAAGACTGTTTCAGATAATGTTTCCGGATATTTTTTGGCTACACCATTACGTCTTTTGGTTAATGAGCTTAATCATATTGTGATTGTTGCTGTTATTGGCGGTGAGGTGTTTATATTTAAACATCGTTTAGTTGAGAGTAGTTTTTGTGGCCTTTTGTTACAACAAACTAGATTTGATCACAAACCACTTAAAAAACAATCATTAATGGGACATTTTGACCCACCAGCAACGGCTGAAGGATCACTTATGTTACTTGGTGCATCTAAATCTGGTGATGTATATCCAGCACATAGTAGACATGTAGTAACTTTAATAGATGAGTATGATGAATTTGCTTACATAGTAGAAAGGCAGGATGTAAGTTCTGATTTTTCTTGGGGGTCAGTAGGCAATTCACCCTATGTAATAGTCTATATGAAGGATGACAGAATAAATTACATACTTAATTGGGGTGTATCAAGAGCGTCATTGTCTTTTATTGGCGATTCCAATAATAGTGCTACTAGTGCTACAGCGAACTCAGATAGCCCTGGTGATTGTTCTAAGGAGGGCTTAGAAGTAGAACTTGAGCAGGTGTATCCGGATAAATCTACTAAAACTATAATAGTTGACGGGTATAATTATGAGTATAAAGGTACTTCGTATAGTAATTCACAATCACATAGTTTTTTAGAACCGGGCATTGTGGTATTTCGACCTAAAAATTTAAAAGATAGGATGCGTCGTTACTCCAGTAAAGATTGGGATTTATCTATTGAAGCCTGGGCGCTGGTTTTTACTCCACAAGAGACAGATGGAGGTAAAACAGCACCAGATCCACCGACCTATAGTGCTCGCTCATCTGATAATTATAGAGGGGACGATCGCACTTCTGTTGGTACCCATTCTGCTAGTTCTGGTAAAGATAACCCAGGGGGTTTTCCTGGTTTTACGCGAGATGTTGTTAAAACCCCTTATGTTTTATCAGTATCACCAACCGGATTTACAGTGACTGGAATTAAAATAGGCCCTATACAAGTAATGGGTATGGCAAAAGCACCAAATGGTAAATATGTTTCTGCTAGTGCCATAAAAGTGTACGTTTATACTAATACATTGTTTTGTCGAAGTGTGGAGATAAACCATGCGTATAAGGCGATTGGCAAAGAAGAAGCACTTAATCCTTTTGAAGGGTTTGCACTAGCTCCTGGTGGAGGATACACACCAATAGGTGAGGAAAGAACTGCTTATAACCATCCACCGTGTGGCGATCATTTGACGAGTCCGGGTACTGGTAAAGGACCTATGTGGTATCCTTATTCTAGGTGTGATAGGGCGGATCTATATATGCTATGGGCGGTGTGTGGCAGTTGTGTTGCACCTATTGATGGTTCTCCTAGAGATGATATGAGGTTTTGTATGACTCCTAGTGAAATTATTATGGCGGCCCTCCCCATAGTAATTGGGCTGGTGCATGTGGAATTCAATGTTACTATACACACGCCACTTTTCCGGAAGATACTTTTGCGGGTTATGCTAATCTTGTTAATACAGTTGATGCCAAGCTGTACGAGTTGAATCGTTGGCGATTACCACCATTTGGGAATTTTAATAGATCATTTGTAGATCGCAACTTATGTAAAGATTATATAACTTATTTTGATCCTGAACCACAAGATTTTAGAAGTGCTTGGGCACCTACTGTTGCAGATGATACTTTGTTCTATACTTCTTTTAACGCTTTTGATACATTTTCTAATACCAATGCTAGTGATTGTTTTAGTTTTACCGATACATTAAATTATGGATTGTGTTCAAATATAAATGAGCATATTGATACTAGTAAAAGGCTTAGGTGGGAGGAGGTTTTCAGTCTTAGGAGGTTTAGTGGGTGGTATCCTAAACCACTTATATATACAAGGTATGGTAGGGTTTCTTATGGTTATATATTTAATGACCCCAAAGTAGCTTGGGCATGGCAAGAGTTTTGGCTCCCCATAAAACGATCTGGTTTGTTGCCTTCTGTATATTTAGTAAGACCTGCGTATAGAAATGATTTTTATAAAGCAGAACATAGGTATATAACTGATGAGGGTAAGACCACATTAAAATTTATAGCACCAGAAAGAACTGGCAATGAGTATACTAGGAATTTTCCCCCTAAATTCGCATTGGGCGGTGGCCCACCAAGAATGTTTGAATTTTTATATGAAAATTCTACTGATTATGATAATAGTAGATTAGTATGGTTAGATAATTACGACAAGAAAAATCAAGTATACGCTCATACCACAGGAGATAGTAGGTTTGATCATGATTATGATGTTATATTTGATTCAGATTATAGTGATAATTACTCGGATGCGGAACACGATAAAAAAGTTAGAGTTGTGTCCGTTAGCATGTTTGGTGAAGAAACTAAAGTAGCTTATAATAGAGGTATAATTGTTCGTATGAGGAAAAAAGACATATTAGGACTTCCTTATACTACTGTTGAAAATACTTTTGTTCCCAGCAAAAATAAAATTAATCCACCATCTAAATCATTCCCAGGAATGTACACATGGTTTCCTTTTGCCATTGATGATAAAGACAAAGATGTTCCAGAGGGATCTGTTAGTATGACGGGGTTGTTTTCTGGAGATCCTATGGCTCTAGAAACACTTACTATAATAGGTCTTTGGGGATCTACTGAAGTTGAAAAAAAAGATGTAACTTTTTGTCAACCAAGTGTAGAAGTGGTAGGGATGTTGGATTCAGGGGAGGATATGGCATTGGCTGGTTTTTGTGGTATAGCCAGTGGTTCGTATAATGTTGCTGGTTTAGAAACATATGAAATAAATATTAAAAACACAATTACTCCGTATAACATGATAAATAGAAGAATTGTATCAGTAACTATAACACTTTCTTTTTTAGGAAACGAAGCCATTGCTATTAATGAAATAAATGGAATATTTGCTGATCAATGGAAAAGTGTAGAGGAACCAATAGAGATATGGGAACGTAAATACTTTATAACCACCTTTGAAGATCAGGGGGATGGACCAAACCCAGATACGGAGGAGGGTGTGTTGTTAAACAGACACCATGGTGCACCACATTTCCCGTATGAATACAACTTTTTTCCTGATGGCTATACTTCTATGAATAAAATGAGAGGGTGTTGGGCCAGTGAGTATTACAAAAGGTATGGTAGAGAACCAATAGCAATAGGTATAGGCACTATAACAACTGTTGAAAAAACCAAACAAAAAGAGGAATGGGATGCAGCAGTATCTTTAGATAGATCGAATTCTGATAGGCTTAATTTTCAGGGATATTTACCTCCTTACCATGAGGTTGTTGCAAAAAATGTGTCGTCTGCTAGTAATCCCGTCATTGTTAATCCCTTATCGATGATTTTTAACTGCCCTTTAATTAAGTGGGATGATTTATATGGACTCCATGATTTTTATACTGAAGGAGTGCCATGGAAACCTGGCGGTCATACATGGGGATGGAGTAATCATGTTACAAGAATAAATTGTATGGTGGATCCTCCGGTAATACGTAATATTCAGCACCCACACGTGGTTCATTTAGGTCACCAGACAGAGTATTCCGTTGGTCTAATGAGCCCAGCAGATTCGCTTAGTTGGGGTAAGGTAGAATATGAATTCAAGGTACACGAAATGGTTCAGAAGCAGTACCCAGGGGCTGATATAGTTTCTATGTCAACAAATTGGCAAGTACGAGACATAATAAACAGTACAGCTACTCGGAGGTGATAGTAGGAGGAAAATTATGATACACGATTTAAAATGTGACCAATGTGAAACAGGTATTCTATATTTAGATGTACCAGAATCTATAGATGTTTTATCATCAGATGAATTAGTAGAGTATAAGCATATTAAAAGGTATGTGTCATCAGAAATTAATCGTTTTTATGTGTATAAATGTGATGAATGTGGTGCCATTTTTAGATATAATATTAAAAATATTTTACGTCAACAATTTGATAACCTTATAGAAATGGTATTAGAAAAAGCGGTGGTTAATAGAATGTTAAATGATAGACAAAATAAAGAATATAAAAGAATTTTAGTATATTGTGGTAAATGTAGTGGTCAGGATGGTCGTGGTAGCTGTATGATAGGAGTATTTAATGCCTGCGATCTGAAGGAGTTTCCAATTGGATAATTCCTATTCAAGAGATGATGTTATAATACGTGTCTCCCCGCTATGTCATTACGATACCAATTTAGCCTATTCAGCTGATTTTGGACGTAATGGTGATGTGGATGGTTGGAATATTATGATGGTATTCATACATATGGTTGTTGGAATAATTTTTTATTTGGTACTTTATATAGCGATTTCTCCGTTATAGGTAGAATAAATCCATTCTTTCCATTTCCTGCGGAGGATTATTATATAATCACATTGTCTATGAAATTGAATATTCAGCCGCGGCTTGAAGGTCAAAAAATACCTAAAAAGGGAATGTTTGAGTGGCGCACTTTGGCAGATCCTGCTTGGGATTCAAAAAAAACTATTTTATTTGACATTGCTTCTGATAATAAGTGGCATACTTATAATGTAACTCTGGCTGACGCACAATATTGGCAAGGAGATGTTTATGATCTCAGGGTACATCCAATTTATAGTGATGGAAGAGATGGTGATGAGTTCTTTATAAGAGCTATTCAAGTTAGATCCATTAGTAAATTTTCATGTGATAAAAAGGACTGTGAATATTATCAAGCTGGTAAATACACACATCCATGTGCTGGTATAGGTGTGGCTGGGTATTGTTTGTCCAGCAACAACCATACCACCAAATTTACTATTGAAAATGTTAATGATAGTGAGTTGCTAGTAGATATTGATTTCTATGGTACAGAGAGAATAATATTAGGTGCGTTTAATGGGCACAGTGGTTCAAAAATAGCACGATTGATAGAAAGACAACTATCATTAATTTCTATTGGTGGTTATGAGTCTGCACAAGTAGAATTTACTGAGGATAATAGATTTAAAATACACTCTGGTTCGTTTGGAACCGATAGTAACGTAACAGTGGCTTATTCTAAGGCAGCAGTTACATTGGGGTTTTATGATGAAGACGGTAACAAAACATTTACATCATCTATTGGTAAACCTCCTGCAAATTATTCTAAACCAGCTGCGTCTTATACACTAAGTACCTACAATATTCAAGCGTTGTTCGATAATAATAACGCCACATCTATTAATTTTAATCCTTTTTCATATAACGTAGAGGCTGGTAGACGAGATTGGTTGTCGGCCGGCCCGGGTAAATCCAATGAACAATTACGTTTTACTATGGATGATGATTTCCGTAAGCACACTTATCCAGAATATAATTATGTAGTCGGATTTGATCAAACACTAATAGACTACTGTCATCCATTTAATGCTAATGGGCGTATACATGAGGTACACGCTTTAGGTACTTTAGATATTCGATACGAGAAGGTACCTGATCCACGTTTTGGTGGTTGGTTATGTACTGAAGAAGATGATATAGGCCGTGTGACTGCTATAGGTAGTAAATTTTTAATTTTTCGGCCAAAAGCGGACGGTACTTTAATTTGTGTAAATGAAGTTCCGATACGGGATAAGGATAAACCAAATGAGCATTTATATGATAGATACCAAATGGTTATAGAAGAGGATTGTAATTTATTTGTTAAAAAAGGTGATCTACTTGGTATTTATAATGTAAAGTTGTATAAAGGTCCTTTATCTGATCCCCATCATGTTAATGCTTTATATTATGTATTTCCAGATAAAGTAGATGTAGGAGATGTTATATATCCCGGTTCTCTTCATGGTGATGGCACCGATGGTTTGATGATGTATGCGAGGAGTAACCAAAAACAAAGTAGATTATTATTGGATGTAGATCTTGGGAATAGATTGAATGTCGAAAATATATCTATAGTTGGCGAGCCAGAAAGCCCTAATTTGGAATATAATTTAGCCAGGTGTTTAGATATTAATTGGACATGTGATGTATTTGGGGGATGGCATACTGTTGGGTTTTTTAATAACTTTACTGGTTTCTGGGAATGGTATACAGTAGATAATTTGTATTACGGTGTTGATAAATTATACGATGGTATAACAACGGTTCCAAAGAATGGAACAGCTGCTGATGGTTGGTCTTCTTATTCTAATACCGGTGTTATTCCCGTTAATCCTCAATATTTTTGGGTTAATGGTGACCATGAGTGGTTGGGCAGGCATTATTTTGAGTATCCGTGGTATACGAAGGAAACTGTTAAGGAATTTGAACAAGACCCGATTGCTTTTACTATAAAGTTTCCATTAAATAGAAATAAAAAAATATTTAAATCAAAAATATATTTTAAAGAAGAAAATAATTTTAAAAATTTTGCTCTTTCTTATTATGTAGATGATTTTTATTTGTCGGGGGATGCTGACAATCCACACTTTAATCTTATTCCAGACTATACCGCTGTTACTCTGGATAAAATTAGGTATGTAAAACACGATCGTAACTATAGTCAAGTAGACGTCTACTTATTCAGTAATCCTTCAATTGGTCATATGAATTTAGAATATGTAAATGGTCCAGGATTGTATTATCCAGGGGATGCTACTCTTCCTGGACATGCTTCTTATTTTGCTAATTTTAAAATTACTAATAGCACTTCCACACATCAAGCTGCTAATTTAGAATGGAAAACAATTACACATGAATGGGAACCTTTGGATGCTAAAGGGTTTAGAGTATATACAAATTACCATAGATCTACAAAAATTTTAGAAATGGAGATATATGGATTTGCTCCTGATACAGGGTCTAGTTTAGTTGGTGGTATGTTTATAAATTATTCTTTATATGGTACGTATTGGATTAATTCTGATTTGTATCAAGAAGGAGAAACTCGTGTGGTAGCTCCTGTGGGGGACACACCAAGATATTTTACCATAGATATAAATCCTATTTTACCTACTAGATTTAGTGACATAATACTCAATGTTAGCATGGATGATGTATTTGTAGAAGATAATAGTTGTGAGAATATAGTTTTGTTGGAAAATAACGGTCTTGATGCTACCGGTGAAACTAAAGAAATCGTGTTAAAAAACTATTACGGTGTGCCTTATGATTTATATGTAGATATATTACGAACCACTTCAGATAATTTAAGTACGGTGTTTTATAATAAATTTAATGGTTACGACTCATTAAAGAGATCGGATAGAGGTCCTAGAGTAAACTTGAGTAAGAGTTATGACTATCCAATAAAAAATGATAATTACAATGTATCTATAAATTGTGATTGTTATGCTTTGAAAGATTCCATCATTGGAAAATTGGCATATTATACTTATGATGATGGTAACATATGGAAAGAATTTAATAATGGTGAGAGACTGACAGACAATCTTATACAGTTTCAAAACATTACTAAAGGTGTCTATAGTGTTATTCATATTCCAGTATTAAGTAGAAATAGATATTGGAGGATAGCTCTTTTATGTAAAGATAATAATTGGAAGATAAGAGAAATTAGAGCTTATTATGAAGGTGTAGAATTGGACGCTCTTTATTATCATGATAAAGACATAGACCTTATATATGGCGCAGCTGTTGATACAGCACCACATTTGAATAATAAATCCGTATCTGGAAGTTATTATGAAATAAAAGATAGACAATATATAACTTTGGATTTAGGTTCTCCAAAATCTATAGATAAACTTGTTATATATCATGATTATAAGAGAGATTCTGTAGACTATGTAAGCAATAGTACAACGGAATTAAATACTTATTGTGGTGTTGACAGATATACAACATGTTATCTACTTGAAGATAAATTTAATGATACCATTTTTGATTATAGTTATTATGAAAATGATGTCATTAAACATGGCAATATAGAGATAGATTCTTCTATAACCACAGTTTCAGGTAGTTATAAAGCAGATTTTTCTTCACCGGTTTCCGTTGCGGAATGGGAGGCAGTGGAGTGGTGGAATGGTAATACTCGTTATTACGTTCTTCAACATTTAACATATTTTGATTGGGTACCACCAAGCGGTACAGTAGTTAGTGGTACATATGAATATCCTGGATATCTTGATTTTTCCATAGAAGGCTATAATACTACCGGCTTTTATTCAAGTATTAGACGTTCAGTAGACGAGGAAAAAGAATTTTATTGGGGTGTCCGTGTGATAAATAGTCAAAATGCCCCGCAAATAGAGCTTAAGTTTGTTTTAGAAGTGAATGATTTTCAAAGTGGTTCAGTAAATGTGGGGTTTTTAGATGGTTCTAAGTTGGGTCACTCTTATGCTGAATATTTATGGGGTTGTCATGTAGAAATAAGATTTGACGGTACGTACATATATGTTGTTACAGATTCAGTATTTCAAGGTAAATATAATAGTCCTAACTTTGGTACTTGTCAGCTGGACACTAAATATTATTTTAAAATGACTTATGACGGTATTTCTCTTTATACACTCAGTGTTTGGGAAGATGATTTTGATGGTGATGTTCTTGCTTTTACTGGTAATTGGACTGATACCCATATATGGTCGTCAGAGTATATTGGAATAGCTAGTGCACGTAACCATACATATCCTGATAATTATGTTAAGGGCAAATTATACCATTTTGAAATTAACACCAATTTATCTTCAGATGGAATAGTGATGCCTGGTAGCACTGGTAGTATTAAATTTGATGGTGATTCTTATATAACAGTTCCTAAAATTGAAGCGTTTAGAATTGAACAACGATGGGCGTCAATTGATTTTTGGCTAAAACCAACAGAATTACCAAGAGCACTTAGAGACGTTTCATCAAAAGATCATCAAATTGAGTATAAAGGACTGGAGTTGTTTAAACCTAGTGAGGGATATGTTGGTTGGGCATATCAGCTAAAAGATCCTGACAGTTTTATAATAGTTAGGGATAAAAGTTATTTTGATTTTAGGTATGATGATTTTACGATAGATTTGTATTGTAAGTTTATGCTTTTTGGTTCAGCTAAGATGACGCTTTTCTATAGAAAAGACACCCTCCATCTCTATTATGATGGTGTCGAGAGTAAGTTGGTTTTTGAAAGTGGGGACGTGTTGCTTACTAGTTCACACTGGTATGATCCAGTTCGCGATGGATATGTACATATAGCTGTTAGTAGGGCTGGTAATGATATTTATTTATTTTTAAATGGTAATATAGAGGATAGTACTGTTATATCAGGAACTTTAGGGTATTATGAGGACACTGATACATGCTGGGCAAAATGGTCAAGTGGCTTTAACAAAAATGATATGTATATAGGTATGGCTAGTGTTGATGACAGTGTTACTGACCCATTTTTGGGTATAATAGAAGAGGCACGTATTACTAAAGGGTTTGCTAGGTGGTCTTCGCCCTTTACTCCCCCCACAAGTAAATTTGTGCCAGATGAATATACTATTTTATTAGTAAGAGGCCAACGTAATTATTCAGTTGTTCTACAACAGCGTAAAACGGATTTGGAAGACCATTTATCAGATCCTGATAATCAATTTGCATTAGTATTAAGCAAATCTACTAGTTACTCTAATAAATATACACTAGAAATATTATATAATGATAATGCTGCTATCAATAAAGCATTACATTTATCAATTTTTAGACCCAATCGATGGACACATGTTACATTTGTTATTAGAGGACGTTATAGTAAGACTAGAATAGCAGTAGATGGTCTGTATGCTTCACTAGACTATGGGGGTACTCCTAATATAACTGGATTAAGTGATTTAGAAATAGGTAAATACTTTAAAGGTAATATAACTAATTTAAGAATTTCTCGCGGCGATAGGAATAATCCCAGAGGTAAGTCCAGATATTATGATAAAGATTATAATTATCGATACATACCTATACCTACTAAAATGTTATTTGGTAGATTATATACAATGTCTTTCTATGTTAGTGATACTAATGAAATTTATGGTAAATATTGTGATGTGGATATGCGATATGAGAGCCAATACAGTTACTATTTTCCAGGGTCCTTATTTAGCTATAAATATTTTTCAATGTTTGCCGTTGATTTAGAAAAAAGATATAGTCTTGAATTTTTGAGAAACTACGCTAGTCCTAATGCTACAGATTTATCACTGTATAATAATGCACTCTATTCAAATGCTGATACATCCAATGTCAACGAGGCATTTAAACACATTTCTTCGGAAGAATTGGATACTTCTTTTGTTGCACAAGATTACTCCATTCCTAAATTGTGGAATAGAGAAGAAACTAGTGTAAGCCATGTTTATATTTTTGACAATAAGATGTATATGAAAGTAAATGGTGCATCATCTTACGAGGATACAGCTAAATCTCTTTTCAAATATGGATTTATGTTAGATTTTGATATACAATTTGATTATATTTTAAGTGACAGACAAGACAACACTTCTTGGTCACTCGTTCTTGTTCTACAAGACCCATTAAACTCACGTATTACTGTTACATTTGAAATTGGGTTTATATCAGGTCGCATTATTTTTAGAATAGCTATTAGTGACGATGAGGATAATATATCAGAAAGATATTTTACTCCTATTACTGTTTTTGTTCCTATCAAAGGGAGTATGAAGGTTAAACGCGTTGGTTCCGTTGTAACTTTTTATACAAAAGACATTGATAAAAGTGTGTGGAGTTTAATATATGAATATAGATTCATATATAATGAATGGACCAGGACTTCATTAAGCTTCATACTTAAAAGCGTGGCCCCAGGATACCCACTTGCATCAGTATATATTGATAATTTCATAATTAATGTTGGGAAAATGTATTATAATGATCCGAAAGATGCTCGCTGGGTTATGGTTACTTTGCTTAACGGTGATGGTACTAATAGACTATTAGAACGATTTAATATTTTTACTGAAGTTAGTACACAACTTGCTCCAGGAGGGGGTTATAATAATGATTGGGAACCTTTAGGTTCTTCTATAACCGCTTATGCTTCTGGTAATAAGAATGTGGCCTTTGGCGCAATGGTTAGTGGTACAAAGACATTTGGTGTTATGGACAGTCAGTATTTAGTTGATGGTGAAGCATTATATGACATGTCTAAGTGTTGGGGTGTGTCCGGAGATATACCAGAACCATATTTTGTATTAGATCTTGGAAAAGTATATGATGTTTATAGATTTGTTTTAAAACATGGAGCACAAGAGTATAATGATCAAGGTGCTAGGGATGATCATATGATCTATGACTACACTATAGCAGTTGCTGAAGAACAAGATAATTTTACTACAGTGTTTAATATAACTGATAATGATAGTTATGAACGTACTCATGATTTAATGTCATCTGTTAAAGCAAGATGGGTCAAAGTACAAGTATTCGATTTTGCAAAAAGCCAAACACAAATGCCTATAGGTGATGGTACTTATGGTTTTTTCGATGGCCCAGCTCTTAGAGAAATAGAAGTTTATGAGAACTATGGTTTTTCTATTATAAATAGTGATGACACACCTATAATAGCACTTAATTTAAAGTACCAATTTTATATATCTAATACACCCAATGGCGTGGGGCCATGGGCAGAAGATGATACAAAAGATTGGACACACGACCCCACTAATTATACATATTCAGATTCTGTTGTTGATGAGCCGGAGAAAGTATTATTTGGTAAGTGGGGTGACACCCCTAATTATGAAAGGTGGGTGGTAAGCAAAGATTTAAATGCTACTAATCATAATGCTGGTAAAAAGTATTTAAAATATTTAAAGGTGTTTGGTAACGAGAAGCCTAATATCATTGAATACCCAGAGTGGTGGGGCTCTAATAAAAGTATACTTAGTAGCTCTTATGCACACACTTATTACACATGTACAAGGGCTTTAAGAATAGAATATCCAAAGTCTAGCGTAAATGAAAGAATCTACTTTAGAGAGGGAGATGATTTTGGTATAGATGAAAAGTGTAGTTGGAGAGATGCGATGGCGTTTAGATGGTATATAGAAGATTATGATGCCATAGATTGGACATACGGTGAATTTTATTTTGGTGGTCTTGATGGAACTTCACGAAAGCAGCCGGTTATATATCATTGGGATTTTACTTCTTTATCCGGTTCAGTACAGAGTGGTTGGAATAATATGTTTTTAAGATTTAAAAGTGCGGATCATTTGGACTATAATGCTTCGGAAGGTGTTATAGACACTGACCCAAGGACGCCAAATGAGATATTATTTGGTACTTTTGGTTTCTTTTTTAGAGGTAATGACACAAAAAATGTTATATTTGAAATAGATGGGTTATTGATATCTAGAAATATATTTGAAGATAAAGTTAATGATGTTCCTGGTTTGTATTTGTCTGAAAACGATAGTGTTACAATGCCGTTCTCTAATATTAATTTATCTGCTGGTGCTGTAAGTATGTGGATTAGACCGGATACTACTATTAGAGGCATAGATTCTTATGGTAAAACAGCCTCTCGTAGTATTTTTAATCTAACTAGTACAGCTAATGATTCGTTTGGTTGTATCATAACTTCTGTAGGATTTCTTATATACTATGGAAATACTTTGACTGGTACTTTTAATAGGTTGTTCTTGAATGCAATTAACGATTCTGTTATAAGAATAGATGAGCCATGGCATTTTGGAATTGCTTTTTCTAATAACGGTAAGGGCATTGATTCATCTGGGGCTACAATAAAATTGTTTATTAATGGGGTTTTGTCCTTTACATATAGGGAGACTTGGACATATGAAGATGATAAGTTTTATACCTTTATTTTTGGCGGTACGGGTTCGGCCAATGCAACGTTTGATCTTCCAGGGGAAGCTAAATCCATTTCGGCAGTAATTTCTGAAGTTAAAATTTATAACTACGCTAAAACAGATTTTTATAAAGATATGTTTGTTTATGATAAGACGGATTATGACTATGAGGTAGCATCATCATCAGATTTAATAGAAATATCAAAGGATAATGTAACCTTTTATAAGATAGATGACCCACATCTTCCTTTCTTTTATGAAAAAGTTCCTAATGGTGACTCTGTCACTGTTTATTCTAGGACTGTTTTACCAAACAAAATTAGCAATGCTGTATCTAGGACTGCGAGACTACTTGCTCAATGGGATATAGGAGTATAAGATCCATGAAATTTAACTTGGCAAAACATTTTGCACTTAACGTTAATCTAGAAATAGGTAATGTACCTCTTGATTATCTACAACTCACCTCTTTGTTAGATCTTGGTACAGAACCAGTAGCAGTAATGTCTGAAAATGATATACTATGTTTAGATGTAGATTTAGGTGAGCGTACTAAAATAGATGAAATACGTTATTATTTCTCATCAGTGTCTACTTCTGGTACTGTTGCTTCTGGTATAGCATTTCAGTATAGAAATGAATTTTACGAATCTATGATGAGTAGTCCTACACTTATTGGTGATGGTTATTATTACACTACTATTTCCGGTTCGTCCTCCCCTAGTTTTATAAGATTAAACCATACAATTGCTAGTGGTACATCAATTAGTGGTTCTGTATATGGATACACCATATTAAATGACGATACTATAATAAACTTTGGTCCAGATGGGAATAAAACTGAATTTAATACTGTGGCTACAAAAGGTTTTTCAGATATATACACTATACCTATTTATAATAGTGGTACTTCAGATGCTACAGCGTTTATTCGCCTTGAACCGCGCCTAAATAAAATGGATGACGCAGTATCCATATCTAACAATGTTAATGGTCCATGGATGGGTGTGAAGAATACAGGCTTTGTAATAGCTGGTAAAGATACCTGGAATCAAGGTACTTTAGGAAATAATGTAACAGTCTATAATAATAATCTTACCTTAAAACATGACACAGCTGATATACTTGTTGACACTATGAGGGCTTTTAATGTTTTTGAAGGTGAGTACACTACTACAGTATTTAGTGGTAAAGGATTAAATGAATATTCTAATATTGTTATATTAAATACTACCTCTGATCAGGGGTCTTCCATAAAGATAGATAATTACGATACCACTGAGACTATAAATGTAAGAAGTAATAAAGATATACTTAAATATGACATATATAGAAAAATATATGCTCATAGAGATCATCAGGATACTATAGTAGGTTATACTGAATACCACACTGATAGTGAAGAACTTATTAAGCAAGTGAATGAAGTGTTTAGGTACTATGACTATTATGGTGGAGTATCTGATTATCTACATGTAGTGAACCCATTAACTGGGGATTCTGCTGGTATAATATTGTCTAATAGAAAGGCCGAAGTATTTTATTTAGCTAACAATAGTTCTAGTGCCAGTCACAGAGACGTAGCAGATACTGGTAATTATTCCTATATGATTTCTATTAAAGATATGGCAATAGATTTATATGGTGGTTTGTGGTTGTATCTTTATGCTCGCTATGGTAACGCTGGGAGTGACATTTCAAAAGCGGGTGATTATTTTCTACATTATGATAAAGCTTTAGGTAGTCCTGTACTTAAGTTATTTGATGCTCAATTAATAATCGGTGGTTTTGGTGTAACTCCTTCTTCTGGAAATGCTTGGTACACGTCCATCCCATCGCATGTGGTATTTTTATTAGATACTTTTGGCAATACACTGAAGTCATATGCTTCAGATGATTTAGGCACGTTGGGTGTATGTTGCATGCTTTCAGATGGAGGTTGTTGGTTTGTTAATGTAGTTTCCGGCAGCTATACTAATTTACTTAGACTTGATTCAGATGCTCATTTAGTTTCTTCTTTGGAAAATATAAGTGACACTGGTAATATACTGGCGATGCGTGCAGATGGTGATGAGGCTCTTTGGATATTGGATGGTTTTGTTCTTAAGCGTATTATGACAACTGAAGAGCAATTTGGTAGACTTATGTTATCAGTTAGTATACCCTATCCATATAGAATTTTTACTACGGTTATGGGCTGTTGGGTTATGTCCGCCGACGGACATGCCTATTTTGTTGATAAGTTTGTAGGAAAAATTACAAAGCATATATTACCAGCACAAACATCAAACGAAAGAACTCCGTTTGCAGTGTATTCGGAGCCTGGGGATGGTAGTGTATGGGATGGTGAGTACCCATTATCTATTGATAATAGTTGGACTTCTATGAATTATACTAAAAAACCTAATAATAATTATTACGTAACACCAGATTATTATACACAGATTAATTTTAAGATGTATGTGGCACCACCAAGTAAGTTATATGATAATGTGTCTTTTGATGAAACTTGGTTGGCTAATGATGATTTTAGTGGAAGTTTGAATGATCGCCCTGCCGAGCATAGATGGAATTATTACGATGAAAGAATATACATAGAAGACGATAGACTTTTATTCAAAGGTAGCAACACTCCTAACTCACCTTCTCCTATTTTTATAGATAGTTATAAGAAATGGTATTTAAGAAAATATTATAATGAAACATTTGAATTTCAAGTAGACTATGATGTACCAGAATCTACCGTGTCTGGGTCTGTTTCTATTAGTTTATCTGTGAATCCTAATACTACTAACAATAGTAAAAGTGATTATTACAAAGTTACTATTATAAGGCGACCCACTGAAATTGAATTTAAACTGTCTGCTCATGGAAATACTAGACATGGTGATAATTCCTATACTAGTTATAATCATAGTGAAACTTTTCCTTCATCCGGGGTAACCGGCTCTGGTAAAATAAAAATTAGAAGAGATAATGAGTCAACACAAATGCTTCATTTATATCATTATGATGGAACAGACTGGACTGAGGTTAAAATGTATACCGCAGGTTATTATTACCATGATTATCTTGTGTTTCATTATAGACGTAGTTTAAATATAAATATAGAAGTTGATGCTGCTAGAGATGTATACATTGATAATTTTATTATAAATGATGATGTTACTAAATGTTATTGGTATTTAGTGCCGCCTATTATAGAATCCGTATATTTACAAACACCAGTAGAATTAGGGCCTATTCCACCAAATGATAGTAGAGATTTATACATGAAGGTAGATGTACCCGATACCCAAGATTTTAATATAAAAGATATATATGAGGCTAGTTTGTTGACTTGGTGGGAGATTAAGACATAATGGTTCAATATGGTCTACAGATAAATCCTGCTGCTTACACTTACGTACGCCCTATCTTTATAACAGAACCAGGAATATCTGATAGAGTAAATGCACAGGTGTATATAAAATTAGATGCGTCTAATTTTAATTTAGAACTTTTAAAGTCTGATTATAGAGACGTAAGATTTGCTGATAATTTAAATGGATCTTCAGCATTATGTTATTGGCATAATTATTATGATTTGGCGAGTAAAAAGTTTTTTATATGGATTAAAATCCCATTTATCGGTAAAGGAGAGACTAAACAAATATTTATGTTCTGGGGCCGCGACGATGACGTTGGTGCAGAAGATATGGAAAGTTTGGATTTTTATTTTGTTTCAGATTTTAGATATAAATTGATTGATAACACAAAATGGTATCCAAATTCATCCTCTTTTCATGATCTATATGGTATAAAGCTTGATCACGGCCATTTAAGCACTAAATATGATTTTTTAACTGGAAAAACAAATTGGATAGTTGAATTTGGTATTTACTATGACGGCTCATACCAATCTTATACTTTTGGATATTACTTGAACATACTTTCTACTGAAAATTACATAAAATCAAATTATTATAGAGATGACTATCTTTCAATAAATGCTATAAGTATAGACACCTTTGATAGCTATAACGGTTTTGGTCCTGAAGCTGGTTCTTTTAACATACATTCAGTTGGTTATGTGGAATATGATGATAATGTAATTATAGGAATCAATGGTAGACTTACTAAACCAAATGCCTATAAGACTATTGAGAGGCGTGTAGAAGGTGATACACGGCCTAGTAGACTAAATATTGGGAGGGATACATATTATGTATTTAATAATTGTTATTTATCTTGGGTAATAGCTAGAGAGTTTTTTGTTGAAGATTTTATTGTTGATACCTCTGAGTTATTCGTTCCGAATGAATATGTTCCACCGCAAGTATTAGATTTTGAATCTTATGGTTTAGATATCACTGATATAGTATATAGGCACACATCATCTGATGATGGGGATCCATATAAACTTTCTGATAACCATATAGAATCTGATGACAGTTATTGGGAAGTAACAGGTGCCACAACAGCATCGGTGTCCATTAATTTTGCCATTACTACAGAAGATGTAGTACCTGAAGCTAATTTGTTAGTTCCTTATGTATATAGAGAAGAATCAGGTATGATTTTTTTAGAGGAAGGTCCATATTCAGACATTTATGATTCAATGGGTCACAGGTATTGGGAGGGAAATAGTGAAGAAGGGTGGCTAGCTATAGGCTTTCCTAGTCCTGGTTATGCAATATCTGTATTTGAATTTAAGGGTGAGACTATAAATAATATGCCAAAAGATTTTTTATTTCAAAGAAGTTTTGTTAATCCTCATACAGCAAAGGAATATGATTGGTTTACATTAGTTTCTGGTACATGTACTGAATCTACTGATTGGTATATGTTTCAATTTAGTAATTCTAATAAATACCCATATTATAGGTTTGTTATAAAAAGTACCTTCGGCGGCGCAGTTCACAGGGTTCGAAGATGGCGTATGTATGAAAAAAGTAAAACTTCTAAACAAAGGGTTGTTTCTAAATTGAGATTGTTGCCTTCAAAAATAGGAGGTAATGAGAATTTTTTTCCTAAAAAAATAAGTTTTTATGGGTCTAATGACTTCAATGATTGGACCCCGTTGTTTGAGGATCATTACACCACCACACCTTATTTTGATTTTACATATGGTAGGTGGCAAGAAATTGTTTTTGATAATAATACGCCATTTTGGGCGTATAAACTCACTATGGAAGGTAATTGGGGCGGAAGTAATGACAAGTTTGTTATAGATGAATGGGAAATGTATGAATACAAATATTTGGATCACGGATACAATATTTTAAAAGGAAGTAGTAATAACATTAATAATATATGGGCTAGCCCCGATGCTACAATAGATAGTGGCTGGTTATATGTTGCCAATGAAGGAGTTAATTATTTGTATGACGGTAAATTTGCAATGTTTAAAGAACTTACTGGATCTATTATTGATTTACAGAAATTGAGGGGACTTAAATAATGGCTAATATAGTTAAATCAGTAGAAAAATTTGATCTTGCATTATCGGCATTAACTGTGTCTGGTCAATTATCTAAATCACAGAATGTAGATAATTGTGTTCCATTTATGTCTACTCGTGGGAATAGTAGTACTATGCGAGCACATATTACGGATGCTTATTTTTCTTCTACCGGCTCCGATGATTTTATAAATGTGGCAAGAGCATATAATAATGGCACAAATTATTGTAAAGTATATGTAGTAGAGTTTGATCCAAATGAAGTAAAGGTACAACAGGGATCTTTTACTTTAGATGGGACCACTAATACAACTGTTACTATAAGCGGAGTAGACCAAGATCGAGCGGCTATGTCCTTTTATAATGTCGGCACCACGGGTACTGACTATGCTAGTGCTAATTTAGTTAGAGGTAAGTTTGCTAGTAATTCTAGTTTAGAGTTTAGAAGGGGCACCACTAATCAATCCGTAAATGGTCATTATTTTGTGTTTGAGGCTTTGAAAGATCAATTTACTGTACAATCATCTGATTGGTCAAACGTATCTACAACTGATATTGAATTAAATCCAATGAGTTTTGTTAAGGGATTATTGCTATCCTCTTATTATTCTGATTACGGAGGAAACTCACCTCCTTACCATTATGCTAGGACTTTTTTGTGGAGTAGAAAAAACATTAGAATAAATAAATCTTCTGGTAGTAGTACAGTATATGGTACATCTTTTTTTATTGAATTTGCTGATAATAAGAGGCATACACAGCAGTGGTACCCTTATTTTTCTTCTAGTGCTACATCAGTTCAATATGATTTGAAGTATCCAGTAGATTTAGATTATTCTATGGCAATATTAGATAATTTTCAGAGTATAGTTACTGTCAGTTTTAACAACAGTAGTTACACTCATAATGCTTTTTGTACAGCAGAACTATTAACGGCCAGTGGTGTAGAGATATATAGAAATAATTCCGGAGCTGTAAGTTATGGCAGTTTACAAGTATTCGATTGGAAAGGTGTAGATATATCTATTGGTAGTAATTCTAGCCCATTAGCATCTGGTATTTCTTGTGTAAAATCTGTTGAAAATAGTATTATTACTATTACAGGCGAAGATAAATACATTGATTATGCTTTAACTAAGGGACAAGATATATCGAATTGTGTTCCTTTTATTTCATCTCGTGGTGATTCTAATACCTATTCTAAACAAATGTATAATGTATGGTTTGAGTCACCTAATTTAGTATGTATCAATAGAGGGGGCAATACAGGAGCTATATCTGTAATACATTTGAACATCGTGGAGTTTTACCCGGAACAAGTGAAGGTTAATTCTGATGTTATTTATATTAGTGGACAATATTATACTACTACTATTTCTAGTGTAGATTTATCTAAAACTGTATTAATATTTAATGGATCTTTAGCAACCAATGGTAACGCCGATTCTTCATATGTTAGGGGGAAGTTTACAAGTGCTAGTGGGATAGAATTATACAGAATGGGGACGGCTGGTAATTGGAATGGCACTTATTACACTTTTGAGGATTTAAAAAATAATTTTGAGGTGGAACAGCATACCGGTAGTTTTTCATCTTATAGCCGAGACTATGCCACTATGGAATTAGAACCAGCATGTACTTTTTTGATAGGTTCATATGCTATTAATCTTAATGGCACTTCAGCATCTTACGCCCAAGCTATGCTTACCTATCAATCTACTTCTATAGCAGGCTTTAATAAATATTCTAGTAGCTATACGTGCTATTATTGTTATTTTATGGTAAAGTTCATTGATGGTAGGGAGCATGTTCAGAATATATATCAATATTTTAGTTCTTCTGATAGCACTAAGACCCAATCATTGTATGATAGATTTATAGGACATAATGATAGTATAATTGCTTATTCTAATACATGTCCCGGAAGCGAGGTGAACACAAATAATAGTTCATATATTAAATTTGGATGGTGTTCTATTGAATTACTCCCTAATAACACTTTAGAAATGAAGTTAATTTCAGCTCCGTCGGTAGATGTTAAAACAGCGTTCTCGGTGATTGATTGGGTAGGGTATAAACCAACATTCCCTATTGTATTGAAAACCAAATCTTTTGTCAGATCGATAGAGAATATAAAGTTTACTTTAATTGACAATGATTATCAAGATATAAAGTATTTGACAAAAGGACAGATTTCTGAAAATTGTGTTCCTTTTTATACATTAAAATCTTCTAGTAGTAATGCTGGTACTTATGAGTCTATGGTAGCTTGTTTAATTTTTACAGGTAATAAGATAGCAGCCTGTCGAGGTATGTACGGGTCGGGTATGGGTAGAATAGATATGACTGCTTCTGTTATAGAATTTAATCCAAATAAAGTTAAAATACAGCGTGGTCATTTTTATGTATCTGGTACTTCAACAGACATTACTGTAGAAGAAGTAGATCTTCACAGAGCATTTGTTGTGGTATCTTCATATGGATACGGCGTTTCTAATAAGTATTCTCATTCATTTCTAGAATCTTATTTTACTAATAGTACAACATTGACAGTTCAAAGGACTACCTCGGATTCTGGAGCTATTATGGGTCAGTACTATATAGTAGAAGCATTAAATGAAGAGTTTTATGTACAGACTGTTCGCGGTAGTACTAATTCATCTATTCATAATATATTATACCCAGAATATACCCCAACAACTAGTAAGTCTATACTTATTGCTTCCGTTAGATCTAATTATGATGGTAATGGGCCTTCTTATGGTTGTACTAGAATTTATAATGATCTACAGAGTGTATATACAAATAAATATTCGTCTAATAGTAATACTTATTACACTATTTTTGTAGTAGACTTTGATAAATCACTGGACATTGTTACACAACAGCGGTTTTTCTCATTTTCATCGTCGGAGAGTGTTAAAGAGTCCTCTATTAATAAAGTCAGTGAAAACTCTACTGCCATTGTTGTACCTACACAGAGTGTCAATTCTACTGTTAACACTACTAACGCTGGTCATTTTCCATATGCATTCTCAGAAATAGTTTTAACAACTTCTGGAACCAAAGTAGAAGCTAGTTTATCTCAAGCACCAGGTGTAGACGTTAGAAGCTTTGCTCAAATAGTTGAATTTCCAGAATTTAGTACACATTATTTTGATGGCACTGTTACGGAACGGGGTTTGCCGGCCGCAGGAAGAATTGTTCGCGCGTATAGAAGAGATACCGGAGACTTAATGGATGAAACAGTATCAGCAAGTGGAACAGGTTATTTTTATTTAGAAACAACATATAGTGGTGCTCATGATATAGTATGTTTAGATGATTTAGCAGGGTACAGTTATAATGATTTAATTTATGGAGATGTGCTTCCGACTGTAATTTCGGGCGCGCCGTAAAAGGAGAGTTAAATAAATGTCTTGGTCAAATAAAATAGATATAACAATAGATGGTTCAAAAATAAATGAAACATTAACAAATTTTCCTTTATTAATAAATCTATCTGAATCAAGTGGTATTTCAGATGAAGATATATCTGCTATTTTCACTGAACTAGGAAATAATTATTATAGGATTAAGATAGAAGATGAATATAATGTTCAACTTCCTATAGAAATAGAAAACTGGGATTCTATATATAAGAAAGCTCAGTTGTGGGTGAAAGTACCTACTGTAAAGGGAAGTGGAGATACTAAACTGACCTTATATTATGATAATGGTGAGGCTGATAATACTCATTATGTAGGAAAAACCCCAGGTGTTAAACCTATAAATATGGTAGTTAATATAAATGAAGAAGGTACTTATGATACTAGTGGTATGTATGCACCATGTGTAATTAAAGAGAGTGATACCTCCTATAAAATGTGGTATAGTGGTAATGATGGATCACATTATAGAATTATGTATGCTACTTCAACAGATGGGTTAACCTGGTCCAATCATCAAATGGTATTAAACTATAATACTGAAGGTACTTATGATACTACACATGTATATACTCCATATGTAATTAAAGAAAGTGACACCTCATATAAAATGTGGTATGCTGGGTATGATGGCTCATATAGAAGAATGCTTTATGCGGTCTCTACTGATGGCACATCATGGTCTAATTATCAAATGATAATAGATGTTGGTAGTGAAGGTACTTATGATACTAATTCTGCTTATTATCCATCTGTAATTAAAGAGAGTGATACTTCATATAAAATGTGGTATGCTGGGTATGATGGATCACATTATAGAATTTTATATTGTACAAGTACTGATGGAATAAATTGGTCTAATTTTCAACTAGTATTAAATTATAATCAAGAAGGTACTTATGATACTTCATATATTTATTCTCCTTCTGTAATTAAAGAATTAAGTGGTTCGTACAAGATGTGGTACACTGGCCGGGATGGATCACATTATAGAATTTTATATTGTACAAGTACAAATGGAATTTCATGGTCTAATTTTCAACTAGTATTAAATTATAATCAAGAAGGTACTTATGATACTAATTATGCATATACACCATGTGTAATTAAAGAGAATGATACCTTATATAAACTGTGGTATACTGGTAATGATGGGTCGTATTCTAGAATTCTTTATGCTACTTCTGAAGATGGAAAAGTTTGGACTAAAAATATTGTAAATCGAGTTTGGGATGATAATTTTGTTGCTGTTTATCATATGTCACAAGATCCATCTGGTGGTTCAAATAGTATTTATGATTCTACTTCAAATGCTAATCATGGTACCCCACAGGGCAATATGAATAGTAGTAACCTAGTTGACGGAGAAATAGGTAAAGCTTTAAATTTTGATGGGGTTGATGATTGGATAAATATAGGAAATGTTATATATTCACCACATTATTATACTATTGAAGCAATATTTAAAACATCACAAACAGGCAATAATACTGCATATAATTTATTAACTTCAAAGCATTCATCAGCTAATATTAAACCAACTATGTATTTTGATGGTTCTACTAATTTTCAATTTAAGACAGGATTTTATAATGATAATACATGGTATAGAGATGATAGTGGAATAATAGGAAAAAATGATGATAACTTACATTATGCTGCATCTACTTATAATAAAGTAAATATAATATCATATATTGATGATGATTCAACACATAGTACATCAGCAACTGTAGATATGGCAGCATCAACAAATGATTATCGTATTGGAGCACGATGGGATGCAGAATTATATGGTGGTTGGTGGAGTGGAATTATAGATGAAGTAAGATTATCTAAAATAGCAAGATCACCAGAATGGATTAAAGCTACTTATTACTCTAATTGGGACAATCTGCTGTATTATAATTTTCATCCTGGCGCTGAAGTAGGATGGTTAGAAACTTATGAAAACGGTGAGTATAAAAAATGGGCTAAAAGAATAAAAATAGATATAGATAGTACAAAAGTAGATGATATATTAGTAGACTTTCCTGTTTTAGTACGGCTAGGTGAAAGTGTAGGATTAGCTAATACAGATGTGACTGATGTATTTGATACTTCTAAAAATAAAATAGCAATAACAGCTGGAGATGGTACTAGTCAGTTATACACAGAAATAGAGTACTGGTCTTCAATTGAAAAAGAAGCAGTTCTATGGACAAAAGTTTCAAGGATAAGCAGCGATGAGAATTCTTCAATTTATTTATACTATGATAATGAACGTGAAGATAATACTGATTATGTTGGAGAAACAGGAACACAACCGGCTCAAAATGTTTGGGATGATAATTTTGTAGGTGTATGGCACATGTCTCAAGACCCATCTGGTGGAGCAAATAGTATTTATGATTCTACTTCAAATAATAATCACGGTACTCCAAATGGTAGTATGACTAGTGGTGATTTGGTTGATGGTCAAGTTGGTAAGGCTATAGATTTTGATGGTACTGATGATTATATACAAATGAGTAATACTAATATTCCTTTTGGCGCAAGCCCGTTCACAAAAGATGTTATTGTTTATTTACCTAATAAAGTGGATTCAAATAATACTAGAAAAACTATACTATGGTGGGGGCAACCATATTCAAATAATTATATAAACCTTCTAAGGACAGGTGATTCTAGTGGTGAGCTTCTTAATGGCTTCTGGGGTAATGATCTAGTTTGGGCACCAACACATCTAGTTAATGGCTATAATCATATTATGATTACATATGATGGAAATATATTAAAAGGTTACGTTAATGGAGAATATGAAGCATCATATACCGCAGGCGCAGCTAATGTTTCAACAAGTGATGTATTTATTGGAGAATCTTCTAATACTTGGGATTATAATTTTCCAGGGATTATAGATGAAGTAAGAATATCTAAAACAGCAAGATCACCAGAATGGATTAAAGCTACTTATTATTCAAATTGGGATTCATTACTCACATTTCATAATGAGCAAAAAAAGCCTGCTTTTAAGTATACTGGTTATGTGTATGTAGAAAATACACCGGCCGCAAGAGTAGTTAATCTGTACAGAAGAAGTGATGGTAAATTAATAGGTACTACCATATCAGACGATGCTACTGGATATTTTGAAATAGTTGCTGAAGACAATGCTTACCATTATTCTGTCATACTTCCAGAATTAACCGAGTCTTATAATTTAATTGCTACTGATAAGATAAAACCGGAGAGTTAATATGCCTGTTCCTACAATAAATGGGGGCGTTTTTAATTTTACTGAGACTGGGTATACACCACCAACATGGAGTGGTGCTTCTTACGAATTTGGCGGTGTAGAATTAAACGAAATCTATACTGATTCAGAATATGTTTATGCTGCTTTAGGCACAGGGTTGGATATTATAGATATAGAGCACGAAAGAAAGTGTGCCTACATTGAATATTCTGATGGTTTTACTACAGTTTGGGGTAATGCTTTTTCAGTTTTTTTAGGCAGTACTTCTTCTGGAATAAAATATATAAACAAGTCAGATATCAGTAGTGATATAGTACTTCCTGTTAATTTAACAGATTATTTAAAGGATTTTAAATCATATCCTGGTATAACGTCTAATAATGTAAAGCATATACATGGTAGAGAAGATGAACTTATGTGTTGTACTTCATCTGGTGTAGATTTTTTTAAGTTAGAACCTAATGGTTATAGAAGCTCTACTACTGTATCTGGCGCCTATAAATGTTTTGTGCTGGCCGGAAGAGCAATATATTACTTAACATCTTCTGGTACAAATTATTTTATAAATAAAATTAACCATTCTTTGACGGATTGGGCAGAGCCTGATGAAATTTTTACTGTTGATTCTGGTTTAAAAATAAACGACTTGTTTGTTACTGCTAATACAGCAACAGAGGGTATTAAAAATACCTTATTTATAGCCACATCCTCAGGTGTGTATGTCACAGATGAGGCCACTTATGAGGTAGATGTTTATTACACAGCGGAGTAAAAATTATGGCTGATATTATTGAATTTAATTTTAAGAACGATACTTACAAAACACCTAGTAAGCCCGTAATATTCAATTTTATTGGTACTTACTTTGAAATTTTGGGCGGTAGAAGTAATAACTTTATTTCCGTTTGGGCTGATGAACGGGCCTCAAGAAAAACATTTAAATTATATGCAGCCTCTACAGGCAGAGGTGCTTCTTTATCTGTAATTGACCTATATACAAAAGCACTGGTAGATAATTACACACAAACTAAGGTTGGAGCATTCAATGAATCCTTGGACGCTGAAGATATAACCGACATTAATATAGGATCAAGGAGCTAGTTAATGGCAGGGTATAAACCACCTAGTAGTAAAGGCATGCCGTTTGAATTTACTGATACAGGCTATGCCAAACCTACTTACAGTCCTACTAATGCTAATTTTAAGCCTGATTATTCAACAGTAGACTTAAAATCTGCAATTCAGGTGCTGGGGGTATATCAAGAATCTACATACACTTATAAGAAACATTGTCCTACATATGTAGTGGGGTATTCTCCTTATGGTGTTCAGATTATTAAAGGCCCATGTGTGTATGGCGGTATTAGAGATCTAGGTGTTTTTATTGATGCTAAACCAAAAAAGCAAGGATATAGTAATTTAGGTGCGTTTTTAAAGAGGATACAGGGTCAAGGATCTTATGACTTAGGGTCACTTATTAAGTCGTATGAAAACTTAAATCTTGGTGCAAATATACATGGATTTGCGATAAGAAATTTATCTGCTGTTGTAAAGATGCATCCTCCGGAGAATTTAAACGCCCATTTAAATGTTTTTCAACATACATATACAGATTTGCCTTCTAGTGTTTATGGTTGGCAAGCTTCAGATTTACATGCCTATTTGACTGGTGTTGTGTTCGAAGATCTTCCAGCTAGTATATATGGTATACCACCTAGAAATTTACCTGCTTATCTTAAGGTGTGGCCAGAGGATTATTTGTATGTTTCTGTACATGGTTGGGATAAATTGGACTTGTCTGCTAGAATTCATGGTAAACCTTATAGTGACTTAAATTCTTATATAGGGGCACACCCCTGGGTTAGTATAACTGCTAGAATAAAAGGTTGGATGCGAGAGGCCACAACTGATTTACCTGGTTATATCAGAGCATTTCAACATAGAGAATTATCTGCTTACATATTTTCTTACAAGTTCAAAAATCTTGGAGTAATCATTTATCCAATTCCTTATGTGCCATTACAGGGTATTATACATGGTTGGCAGGAGGCTTATTTGGGTGGTATTCTTAATGGTAAGGACTACCCATACAACTTAACATCTTCTATAATTGCTTCCGGCGGGCTAAAGAATTTGTCTGCCAATATAAAATCTTATGTAGATATAGATGTTCATAGAGATCTTCCTATATTTATTCATTCTTGGAAAGCAGTAGACCTATCTTCTTATATTTATGCTGAAACTGTAGGTATATTATATGCTAGTTTATTTGTAAGTGGTGCTAGTAGAGATATAAGTGCTTCTATACGACCTAAAATGATTCGATTGACAACTGTTCTTGGAATGATTACATTAAATAGTAGAAATATATCTGCTATGATAAATGTATCTTGTTTATATTCCAAATTTTCAGATCTATTTGCCTATATTAAAACTGTGTTCAAGGATGATATTGGTGTTTATATAAAGGGTCTGAAAGAGTATTCAAGTTCAAATATTGGCGCGTCTGTTGGCGAGCGACTTGTAGGTAAAACATTAGATAGACTTCCATTTACTATCACAATAAAATCGGCAGGTGCTCAAACGTATGATAGATTTCCAATATATTTTAAATTGTTTGAATCAGGACTTAATCTAGGGGCCAATATAGTTGCAACACCAGCATATTTAGATTTGGGAGCAACAATACAATCAGCATATATTAGAAATTATTCTTTTAAATATCAAAAAAGTAAGGAAAAAGTTTATAAACCAAGGGAATTTGAAAGGGGCCTTGAGTTATCCAAGGTAGTAGAATTTACATTTAGAGATGCTGTGAAGGAATACGTTTATATATCGCAAGGAGATAAGGCTTTTGCTTTGGACTTTTTAGAAAAGTGGGCTATGAATGTTAAAGGATTTTCGCCTATAAATAAGAGATTAGGCACTAAAAGAAAACTATTTAGAGCAGCTGTTTTATATGATATACGAAAGTATAAAGATATTGATGAGGCCGTCCGTGATATGATTGAATTTGTCACAGGGGAGCCTAAAGTAGATCTTGGAGCAAGAATAAATCTTATTCACAACAGTATGTTTAAGATTTTAAGTGCTAATATAAGTGCTAAGTATATAAAATCAGACGAAACTCTTATCAGTGCTAGGATAGAAAGCAACATCCCATATCCAATAGTAGTTGCTAATGAGCAAGCCGGTATAGATATTATTGAATAGAAGTAATAAAAAAGTCAAAAAAACACTTGACAAATGGAAATTATGTTTTAACTTATACTAAAGAAGGAAGCGCTAAAATTAATATTTAAGGAGAATTATGTATGAGATTTAAGATTCCTGTGGATGAATTACAGGGCATTATCAACATTTTAGGTATCACTGCAAAGGTTAACACATTAGAGGTAGCTGGACGTATTCTAATTGAGGCAACCAAAGATTCAGTTCTTTTCTTGTCCAACAATCTTTCTACTGGTATATCTGTGATCACTGATAAGGCTGAAGTTGAGGAGGAAGGCAAAGCTTCCATAGTATTTGGTAAGATTAAGTCTTTTGTTTCTCCTTTTACTTTATGGGATCCAGATAAAAAAGAAGGGGCAAAGTATTTTAATTTCAAAGGGGATGACCGGCATCTTACCATTAGCGTAAGAAATAAGTTTGCTAATGGTAAGGTATCTAATGGCAGAGTAAGATTAGACAGCTTCAATTCTTCCAGTATAATAAAACCAGCCTATTTTTCAAAACCCACGTTTACATTAAGTGCTAATGCATTTAAAGCAGCTATAGGTAAGATTATGTATGCTGTTGATGCTAATTGTATGGCTCCAGCATTAAGGGGCGTGTGTATTCGCTTCGATGATGACAAAATTAGGTTTGCAGGTACGGATGGTAAAGTATTGTCTGAATATGCCATAGATAATATATGTGATCTAAAAGATGGTTCTTTTGTGATTAAGGTTGATTTTATGATGGGGTTGAGAAGATTTATTATACCAGATATGGAGTTAGATTTTGAATTAACTGATAAAGAGATAAAGGTGAAATCTGGTAGCGTTATGTTTTGGGGCAGATTGTTGACAGGTATGAACTACCCTGAGTATACGCATATGTTTAAGGAGTATGAACATGAAATAATAATAGATAAAGGGGTATTAATGAGCAATTTGGTGCCTCTTATGGATGTATTAGACCCAAGTGATTCAAATAGAGTTGTATTCAAAATAGAAGATAAAAAAATAAGTTTATATAATAACGTAGGTAGTTTTATTTGTGATTGTGAGTTTTCTTTTTCAAAAGAAATTATAGCTGCTTTAGATGGTACCGCCATGTTTAAAACAATCGATGCTATTAAAGATGAAAATATATCCATTAAATTCTCTGATAATACATTAAAGAGCTTTATCTTTGATTCAGCTACATATCATGATCAAAAAGCTATAATCGCACCATTAAAAACAAGGTCTTAAAAATTGGATAGAGATGATATTATAAAAGACTTAGAGTCTCTTGTATCAAGTCACGGTATTAGGATATATGAATTGATAGAGCAGAAGTGTATAGAATATCTTAAGGCTTCTGGTTATAAGGTAGTTAAAAAAGTAGAATCTACCTACAAGAATGTAAAAAACACTAACGATTTGGTAGAATTGTTTTATAATTTAGTAGATTATAATTACCCCAGCCCTGTGGGATATTATAGAAATGTTGGTAAAGACAGAAAATTAGCTAAAAGTATGATAGACAACAGAATGAAGACTAATCATATATCAAGAGAAGAAGCGTTGGCAGAATGTGCTTTACTTGTAGAATCACTATTTAAATATGCTGATGCTCTCCATCTTGAAAATAAGCCCACTAGTTTTGGTGTTTTTGGGCAGGAAAAGATGGGCTGGGTTACTGATAACTTAAATAGATTATTGTTGGATAAAGAGAGAAAACGGCTTAAAGTTAAAAGAGAAGCTATGGAACAGGAAATATTAGATAAGACATTGGAAGAAAGAGGAATAGAATATTTAAGATTAGATGGAATTTAGGAGGATTTATGGCCAAAAAGGACAACAAGAGTAAGAAGAAGACAAGTAGTTTAGATTTAGCCAAAAAGGCTATTATCAAAAAGTATGGAAGTATTGTAAGTACCTTGGGAGAGCAGGGAGACCTTATTATAGAAACTATTTCTACAGGGTGTCTTGGTTTGGATATCGCATTGGGTAGAGGCGGTGTTGCTAAGGGACGTATTTACGAATTATTTGGGGAACCGTCTTGTGGTAAAACTACTTTAGCTATGAGTGTGATGGCACAGGCTCAAAAGCGAGGGATGAAGTGTTGTTTTTGTGATGCTGAACATGCCGCGGATCCAAAACTTTTTCAATCTATGGGAGTAAATATCCATGAGGTTGAACTTATTAGAGCATTTATGGGTGATGATAATTTGGATGCTGTGGAGACGCTTATAAAAACAGGAGAAATAGATGTGGCCGTACTGGATAGTGTTTCCGCATTGATTCCAAAAGCAGAGGCCACCGCCGCTATTGCTGATGAGCATATTGGCTTATTGGCTCGATTGATGAGTAAGGCTATGAGGCGGTTTAGCCCGCTAGCAAGTGAAACAAACACTTTAATAATTTTTATTAATCAAATTAGAACTAAGATTGGTAGTTGGGGGGATCCTACTACTACGACTGGCGGATCAGCATTAGATTTCTATGCTACGGGTAGAATACAAGTTTCCGGTGGTGCGTATAAGAGTCAACGGATTGTAGACCCTATTTCAGGGGAGGTAATAGGCCATAAAACTACTTTTGATGTTAGAAAAAATAAACTCGCGCCGCCTTATAGAAGAGCAGAAGTACCTTTAATTTATGGTGTGGGTTATGATGGGCATAGAGAAGTGTTAACTTTATCAGAAGGTCTTGGTATTATAGAAAAACGAGGTGCGTATTATTACAAAGATGGAGAAAACTTCGCACAAGGTGAAGAAAATGCGGTGGCTTATCTTAAAGAAGATGAGGATTTTTACAATAAACTAAAAAATAAAGTCATTGAACTGACTGGTCTAAAGGAGCAATATGAGCAAAATAGCTGATAGTGTTCATTGTGCATTAGAAAGACTATTTCCAAGATATACTATTTTAAAAGAGGTTTATGTAAATTATCATTACACAAAATTATTTTTCGATTTTTTTATAAAAGAGTTTGGAATCTACATAGAAGTACAAGGGGTTCAGCATACGTCATTTAGTAAGCATTTTCACGGTACAAAAGAAAATTATTTGGCGCAGAAAAAACGTGATAACCTTAAATTAGAATATGTACAAGGAAAAGATGATTTAAGTTTAGTACGGTTTTATTATAATGAAAATTTGACAGATAAGTTAATAATGTTTAAGATAGAGAAAGCATTGGAGCAAGGATACTATGAGTAAAAAACATAATAAAGATTGTATAGACTGGACACCAATGGATGATGGTACTAAGACAGGGGACACCGAGTATTGTGCCTTGAGTCTTTTGTGTAAACAGATAGGAATGAAAGGAGATTTTATTTCTTTTATAAACAATGATACTAAAACTACAGAGTTTGACTATTTTTGTACTTGTATGTACGAGAAAAAGGAAGAGAGATAAATGGATCAGACTATTTTTGTATACGATAAGATTAAGCCAAGTGTAGAGTTAATAGAAGAGGTGTTATCATATGATTTTAGGAAGTTAGATCAAGCATCTGGAGAAGACATAAGTAAATATTGTGCCGCATTGGCCCAATATCTTGTTTATATGCAGTACCAAAGAAACAAAGTAAAAATAGAAATGATTAAAACTAAACAGTACATTGATAGAGTTGTGTTTCAAATAATGGATGATAGTACATTAAAGAAATTTAAAACTAAAACGGCTGCTAAAGAAGCAATTATAACTGGTAATGAAGAACTATCAAAATCTCGTGATAAACTTGATGCTTTAGACACAGAACTTATTATGAGTAAAGGTATGGATAAGGGTATACTTGAATTGATTAATGCGCTTAAACGTGAACTGACTCGTCGTAGTGAAGAAATGTCGTCGGTTAGGTCAGGGAGAAGATAATATGGTAGTTGATTTCTGTAGAGCCACAGATGAGAGATTACTTTTAAAGTTTTGTATCTCGGACCAAGACATGTACTATAGTGTAGCATCTAAACTTGTGGAAGATGATTTTCTTAATAAAAGTCATAGAACTCTTTATGTACTAATTGGAAGTCTTTATGGTTCAGGATATAACAAATTAGACAGTACCATTATAATAAATGAAGCCAAGAATATGGGAGTTATAGACAGCCTTGGCGGACCAGAATATCTATCAGGTGTTGTAAATGCCGATGTTAGTACATCTAATTTTGATAAGATATTACACAATGTATTAGAAGCAAGTACAAAGTCCAAATTATACGAAGCGATTGATAGACATAGAGGCACTATTATAGATAGTGTAAAAGGAAGAACTTCTCTTTCTAGTGCGGATCTTATTGGAAATTTAGAAAACTTTATAATGGATTTATCTACAAGTAGCCGTGCTATAAAAGAACCATTAGATGTAGCTGAAGGTTTGTCTGAATGGATTGATAATCTTAGAGATAATAAAGTAGAAATGTCCGGTATATCCACAGGGTATCCTATACTTGATAAACAAATAGATGGTATGATTCCTGGTACTCTGATGTTTATAGCCGCCCGTAAGAAAATGGGTAAGAGCGCTTTTCTCACAAATGTTGCTGCTTATGTTGCATTTAAATTAAAAATACCAACTTTATATGTAGACACAGAGATGTCATTTTTACAATTTAGATCAAGGCTAGTTGCCGGTATGGCGGGTGTTAAGGAACGTACCATTATTCACGGTGGATATAGTGATAATGAGTACAATAATATAGTGCGTAGATGCCTCAGACTGGCCACGGAAGGCAACTTATACCATGAATATATGCCAGGGTATACAGTAGATAAGTTAGTAGCCTTATATAAGAAATTTAAGCTAAAACATGATATTGGATTTGCTGTATTTGATTATTTAAAGGAACCTGCTTTAAGTGCTACATCAGATAAGCAAAGAAAAGAATATCAAATATTGGGGGATGTGGCTACTCGTTTAAAGGATCTTTCAGGTGAATTAGATATTCCCTTCTTAAGTGCTGTACAGTTAAATAGATCAGATGATATAGCAGATAGTGATAAAATAGCAAGATACGCTGATATAATAGCACATTGGGCTAAAAAGGAATTAGAAGAGTTTGAGGCTGGTGGGCATCAAGGAGGAACACATAAACTAATGATTAAAGATACTCGCAGAGGAGGTAGTACCGGCGAAGCAGGGATAAGTTATTATTTTTTTAAAGAGCACTTACGAATAAAAGAAGTAGACGCAGAACACCAGTTAGTTAATTATATGAAGGAAGACGAGGTTGTAAATGATGACAGTGCAGACACAACATTCTCTGACGAAGAGCTCCTTTAATAAATCAAATGATGATAAATGGTTGGAGTTTAAACAACATATACAAGTATTAAAAAATGCTGTAGATGGTAGACTTCTTCTGGAAACACTCGGGTTTAATATTACAAAAGAAACTTCAAAAGAGTTGCGAGCAGCATGTATAATTCATGGTGGTGATAATACAACAGCTTTCAGATTTAATAAAGAAAGGCACACGTGGGTTTGTTTTTCTCACAAATGTCATGAGATATTTGGTAATGACGTTATATCACTGATCCGGGCTTGTGAAGACACAGATTTCAGAGGCGCTGTTAATTATCTTCGTGAATTGACAGGCGATATAGATACTAACCCGAGGAAATTTCTTGAGTTACAAAGGCAGCAAGAGAGGCGCGCATTTATTAGGGAACATTGTACTAAACATAGTGTTCCGCCATATGTGTCAGAGAAACATTTGCAAAAACATTTACATCTAAGGTCTAATGGATTTATAATAGACGGATTTAAACCAGAAACCTTAGATTATTTTGAAATTGGCGGCGGGTATGTAGATGAAGAAGGGGATATTAGAGATATCATACCCATAAGAGACCTAGACGGAACCTTATTAGCCTATAGTCAGAGAGATATTCGCCGTAATATAGATATACCAGACGATGATAAATACAAAATAACCCCAGGTCTTTTAAAAGATAGAGTACTATATAATTTGAATAATGCTAAGGAGTATCTTCCTAAGAATAAACTTATTATAGTAGAAGGATTTAAGAGCGTGTGGTGGTTGTATGAAATGGGTATTTATAATGTAGTAGCAGTTATGGGGTCTTCTATTACGCCAGGACAACAAACGCTTTTATATCAGCACGCACACAATGGCATTGTGGTGCTGTTTGATAATGATGTGCCTGGAATAGAAGGTACTCAAAAAGCTTATGAACAGATGTTTAATAAAATAAGTATTATTCCTATTATTATGTATGGTCCAGAAGGTACTGACCCTGCAGATATAGATAAAGATATTTTATATAAATTCTTGAAAGACTTTGTTTAGGAGAAATGATGAGTGATTTGTCAGGAATGAATTTTGTTAGATTAAGAGGCAGAATTAAAAACCCAAAGACTAAAATAGTAGGTCAATATAATTCTATGGTGTTTAACGCGTCTTTGGCTATACCGGCACCACACCCACAAACTGGTTTTCAATACATTAAAATTTCTTCTTTTTCTAGAGCAGAGGAACTTTCTGAGTTGGAACCAAATACTTTTGTGGAACTAGAAGGTCATATAGAAGAGCGTTCTTTTTCTAGTAGTTGTAGACATTGTGGCGGGTATGAAAAGAAATATTGGACCGAGGTTGTGGTAGATAATTTTGTAGTATTAAGCTAAAGGAGATAGATTATGGAATATTATGGTTTACCATCTATGTTATTGTTCCCTTCAAGCCATTATCGCTTTGAGGTGGGTGATGATAAATTTGAACTTACATTACCAAAGAAAGGTATTTATAAAGATTTAGACAAAGAATATTTTAAAGGGCACGATGCCGAATTTAAAGAATTTGTAGTATTTGATGATGAAACAAATACTTTTTACCCTCCGGCAGTAACAACAGTTTTACTGTCACTTAAAAAATATCCCAGGTTAAGTGTAGGAGAGGTATTTATGCCATTGAAGTTTGAATTAAAGGAAAAGGATATTGTTATAGTAGGGGTTATAGCTAAACTATTATCCAGCGAGGGGTTGGAAGAAAAGGAGGCATAAAATGAATTGGAAGGTGGCACCTATACAGGGCAGACAATTAAGAGATGTTAGGAGAGAAGACATCTTCGGTGATTTTAGGTTATGTGAAACGTACCGTGGTGGAGGCGGCTATGATCAGTTTCCTAGGATTTTCAAAAGAAGAACCAAGTCTGCGTTAGGAGACACAGATCTAAGCAAACAATTTGTCGTCCAGTTGTATGGGTGCCCCCTCGATTGTCCCTATTGTTACGTGACAAGAGATGGAGTGTTTGGTAGATATGTAGAGTATAGTACTAAAGAGCTTATAGCAGCATTCGAAATGTCTGGCACTAATGTGTTTCATCTTATGGGTGGAGCCCCAGCCATTTATTTGGAGCATTGGTCAGAGGTTGTAGAACAATTACCAGAGTATGCTATATTTCACAGTGATTTGATGTTTATTGAAGGCTTATATAATGTTGACTGGTTATCTAAAATAAATAGACCTAATGTATTATTAGCGGTTAATATAAAAGGTGTAACACAGGAAGATTTTATGAGAAATACCCGCAGAAGATTAGATTGGACTATGTTATGGAAAAATTTAGATACAGTAGTACAATCAAAAGTAAATTTTTATTTTACATTTACAAACCCAGATAAGAATTATATAGACGATTTTAAACTGGAATTAATTAAAAGGCATGGATCTAAAATATTAGAAGATTCATATACAATAGACTTAGTAAAGTATGATGCTTTGAAAGGAGACATTGATGAAGTGCCCGGAATGTGATAAAGTGTTATCAGAATTGACAGATAACAACGGTGATGTGTTTCTTTGTTGTATGGAGTGTGGGATAGTAATGTCTGGTTATAATTCAGATTATAGAATAGAGTTTTATGATGCTGATGATATTGAGGCTTCTATGCTATATGACAAGGATAACATTAAGTTGAAAGAAATATCCATCGGTGATTGTATGGAAAACTATATACATAAATGTTTAAGATGTAATTCGTATGGATTTGAGGTATCAGAAGGTACTTTTGAATGTATGAAATGTGGATTTGAATGGGAGGTATTTACCATTGAGTAATGACTATTACGATACGTTGGGAGTAGCAAAAAATGCAACTCAAGAAGAGCTTAAAAAGTCTTATAGAGCGCTGTCTATGAAGTATCATCCCGATAGAAACCCAGATGACGCTGAAGCAGAAGAACGATTTAAGAAAATTAATGCGGCTTACTCGGTTCTGTCGGATCCTGAAAAAAGACAGCAATATGATAATAGGGATAACCCCTTTATGAACATGATGCATGGCTGGGGGGATATGATGGGCAGACCCAGAAGGCCTGACCCAAATGCTCCCAGACGAGGCAATGATCTTAGATACATAGCAGGAGTACCTCTGTACAAAACGGTTCTTGGTGGGGATCATACAATTAAATTTAGTTATCAAGATCCATGTGAGAAATGTAATGGTATAGGTGCTTCTGAAACCAGAATTTGTTCAGAATGTAATGGTAGTGGTATGAAATCTATGGTTCAGAACCAGGGGAATATGAGAATAATGTCTTCTTCACCTTGTCCTAAGTGCCAAGGAAGTGGTCGAGAGTCTATTAAAAAATGTGAACAATGTGATGGTTCTGGGTTTAAAACTTTAGATAAAGAATTTACATTTAAAATACCAATAGGGATACCTGATGGTCATGTATTATCTTTTGCTAATGAGGGGTGTTCAGGTGTAAATGGCGGTCCGCCAGGAGCATTGCTTGTGAGAGTAGGAATTATAATGCCAAATGCGCAACGAATGTCTGAAGAGCAGAAGGAAATGCTAAAAAATTTACCTTATGGAGAATAACAGATGTCAATAACAGTGGCCGCGCGTAAAGCAAAAGCCAGAAGATTACAAAATTGGGCAGCAGAAAAAATAGCAAAGTTATTGGGATGTAAATGGGGTAAGGATTGTAGTGTGGCTCCTAGAGAAATGGGCCAAAATGGTACTGATGTAAGATTAGTGGGTAGAGCACAAGAAGACTTCCCTTATTCTGTGGAGTGTAAGTACCAGGAAAGTTGGGCAGTACATGCTTGGATAAAACAGGCTAAAGAAAATCAAAAAGAAGGCACCGATTGGCTGTTAATATGTAAAAGAAACAATATGAAACCTGTAGTTATAATGGATGCGGAGGCGTTTTTTAAATTGTTAAAGGAGAACAAAGATGTCTAAAAAAGTTATTAAATTAAGTGCAAGTAGAATAAAGACCTTCTTAGAATGTAAACTTAAGTACAAGTTTATGTATCAAGACAGATTACCAAAGGTATTAAATCCAGCGTTCAAGATGGGTAATGCTTGTCATGAGTCGTTAGAATTTGCAGGAAATATATGGATGAAGAAGGGCAAGTTTACAAAGACTGATATTAATAAGATTTTGGAGAAGTATAAGGAAGTATCAGTTAGGGAAGGTATAAGCGATTTTGCGATACATATGAAGGGAGAGGAGTTGGTTAAATCCAGACTAAAAGGGTTTGATTTAGGCAAAATACTTGGGTTGGAGATCAAATTTGGAATGGGTAAGGGGTCATTAGATATTACAACAGATGATGGAATACCCCTTATTGGCGCTATCGATAAGTTCATAGAGATAGACTCTGATACAGGGCTCGTAGTAGACTATAAAACTTCTGCTGTGGTTCCTACAGCAGATGATCTGAAACATGATGTACAGCTTTCCATCTATGATCTAGTGGCAGCTAAAATACACCCTGAATATAAACGAATTATTCTTAGCTTGGATATGTTAAAGTATGATCCGGTATATACTTATAGAACTGAAGAGGAAAGGAGGTATTTTTCTGATTATTTAACTATAATACACAAGGAGATGACTAGTTTTACAGAGAAAGACGCTAAACCCACATTAAATATTTTTTGTCCATGGTGCGAATATAAAGAATTTTGCCCAGAGTATGAAAAAGCGCTTAAGAAATCTGATTACAAATTCTTAAAAACATCTACTATGGAAAGTAGTGAAATGTTTAAACAGTGGAAAGACATTAAAAGTCTTATGGCATTGTTAAAAGGCCGTGAACGGGAACTTACTATGTTGATGCAAGAAAGAATACGTGAACAGCATGAGCAGATTGAAGAGGGAGGAAAAGAGTTATATATTAGACAAAATGCCCGTGGTAGTTATGATCCAGTAGAAGTAGCAAAGTATGTGCCAGATTATGAAACTTTTTCAAAACTGGTATCTACATTGAATAATAAAGCGGTTATGAAGTACGCAGAAACAAATCCAGCATTAAAGAAAAAAATTGAAGAAACAAAACGTGTTAATTATACCGCACCATTTTTAGCGGTTAAAAATTCTACAAAGAAATAAGGAGAATTATTATTATGAGTGATCGAATTAAAGTTTTAGCTTATTATGATTCACCTACTTGTGCCACTGGTTTTGGTACTGTAAGTAGGAATATTTTTGAAGGGTTGTATCGAACTGGTAGATTTGATATTGAGATTCTTGGTATTAATTATTGGGGAGATCCCCATAATTTTCCATATAGGATTTGGCCTACTGGTACAAATAGTCAGAGAGATCCATATGGTCGTAGAAAGATTTGTGGTATGATTCCTAGAATGGAATTTGATATTTTGTTTTTACTTCAGGATAGTTTTATTTTGGATTTTATGCCAGAATTAATGAATTATATGAAGGCAAACTATACAGGAAAATATAAGAGTATTTGTTACTTTCCGGTAGATGGTATTCCAAAAGAACAATGGATTAAAAATGTCGGTGTTGCCGATCATGTGGTGACGTATTCTAATTTTGGTAAAGCCGAAGCTGAAAAGGCTTGTCCGGAGCTGGGTAAAAACATTGAAATTATTCCTCACGGAGTGAATACTAGTGACTTCTTCCCATTAGATGATGAAGAAAAATTAAAATTTAGAAAAAGATATTTTGGAAGACATAGTGATAAATTTATTTTTACTAATTTGAACAGAAACCAGCAAAGAAAAGACATTCCTCGTACAATTCAAGCGTTTGCTGAGTTTAGAAAACATGTTCCTGAATCTATTTTGTATCTCCACATGGCAAGGCAAGATCAAGGGTGGAATCTACCTGAAGTTTGTGCATCTTATGGGTTTAATATTAATGATGATGTTATATTTCCTGAAAACTTTGGTCCCAATCAGGGATACCCGATACAGGTAGTCAATATGATCTATAACATCAGTGATTGTGTAATTAGCACTACTCTCGGTGAAGGATGGGGGTATTCATGGCATGAGGCTATGGCTACAAAGACGCCTGTTATTATGCCCAATAACACAGCTATTTCAGAAAACATTACCGATGATAGGGGCTGGCTTGTAAAGAGCGGCACAAATCCAAGTTTGTATACGATATTACCACACGATAATGAAGTTCTTAGACCATTAGTAGATGTTGAAGATATGGTAGAGAAAATGCTTGTTGTGTATGGTGATTATGATGCAGCTATGGATAAAGCAACCAGAGCTTACGAATGGGCAATTACACAAACAGATTGGCAAAAAGCTGTTGTGCCTAAATGGCTGGCACTCTTTGATAAGGCTTACGAGGAAGTAATTGCTGCTCGCACATCCGGCGATGAAGAGGACGATAAAGAGAAAAAGATTTCTACAGAGGAATTTTAATTAGAATTATTATGCTTGACAAAATAAAATGTATAAAGAGGATTGTGATAAATGAAAATAACGGGTATAAAGTATATTGGACCAATTTTCGATCCTTCGGGTTATGCACAGGCATGTAGAGGAAATATAATGGCACTACATAGTCAAGGAGTGCCATTAACTCTTGCGCCTATTTCTTTTGAACCCACTAGGCCTGACCTGGGAGCGGAAGGTAAAATTTTAAATTCGTTGGTAGATAAGAAGATAGACTATAATATAGTATTTATTCATACTACACCAGAGTTCTGGAGCAAGTATAAAGAACCGGATAAAACAAACGTAGGTTATACAATCTGGGAGACTACTAAACTACATCCTGATTGGCCTGGTTATATCAATGAAAATGTAGATAAAGTTCTGGTAGGGTGTACCTGGAATCATGGTGTTTTTAAAGATAGTGGTGTCACTATTCCCATTGGAGTAGTCCCTCATGGTATAGATATGTCAGAATTCGATGATATCAAAGAATATAACATAGGCGGAGTTTCAAAAGATGACTATGTGTTCTATGATATTTTTCAGTGGTGTTATGATGAAAAAACACGTGTTCTTACTAAGGATGGGTTTAAATATTTTAAAGACTTAAAGTATACAGATTATATAGCTACTTTGAATAAAGATACTGATGAGTTAGAATATTACAAGCCTGATAAGATAGTTAAATTTAGACGCAAGGATAAAATGCTGAAATTGAAAGGGACTCAGTTTGACCTTTGTGTTACACCAGATCACAAAATGGTAGTTAAAGAACATATGAAAGATTCATATAGAGTTTCAAAAACGGATAATTGGCAGTTAAAACCTTTAAATGAAATGGTTATAGTTGATCAGAATGGAGATTTAAAGGTTTCTGGTAAATACAGAACAAAGAAAAACTGTATTTGGACTAATTCTTCTGAAAAATCTTTTTCACTTCCGGGAAAAAAGGGTGTAGTTTTAAATATGGATTTATTTTTGGAGTTCTTAGGTTGGTATTTATCGGAAGGTTCACTAAACATAATAAAAAGCAATGGAGCTCATAGAGTAGTTATAACGCAAGTAAAGAGTCAAGAATATAAAAAAGAGATTTGGGACAACATAAAATCTATGGGATTCACACCTATAAATCATGGTGATAAAGGTATATTATTCAATTCCAAAGACATGTGTTTATATCTTAAACAGTTTGGTGAATGTTATGAAAAGTTTATACCAAAATTTGTAAAGTCCCTAAGTTCACGACAAATAAAAATACTTTTAACCTCCATGTTTAAAGGTGATGGTAGTTTTCATAAAAATGGGACTTGGTGTAAGTATGTTACTACTTCTAAAAAATTGGCGGAAGATATACAGGAGTGTTTATTAAAGATAGGTTATTCAGGTGCGATATCTACTAGTGATCCTACCACAAAGAAGATTGGTAAAATTGATGGTAGAGAAATTAGAGGTAAACGACTACAATATACCGTATCTGTTAATAGAGAAAACAATGAGCCTAGTATGTATTACGCCGATTTGCAAGAAATAGATTATGACGGGTATGTTTATTGTGCCACTGTTCCTAACCATAATATGTTGGTAGAACGTAATGGTAAGATATTATTTTGTGGTAACACCGAGAGGAAACACCCACTTGTATTGATAAAAGCCTATTGGCACGCTTTTCAGAACAATGAAAATGTAGCGTTGGTGTTGAAAACTTATAGAAGTGACTACAGTGAACCAGAAAAAGATGCCATTAGAACTACTATTAAGAGGCTTAAAAAAGTAACCCCTATGGAGAAATACCCCAAGATTTATTTGATTCTTAATTTATTGTCTAACAAAGAGATTACTGGCCTACATGCTACAGGGGATTGCTACGTATCTTTTGATAGGGGTGAAGGGTGGGGCCTTGGTCCCTTTACAGCCGCTGCTTGTGGAAATCCTATAATAATTACAGGGTTTGGAGGTAGTACAGAATATGCTAAAGAAGACAATTCTTATTTAATAAATTACTCACTTACTCCCGTATTTGGACAGCCTTGGAGCCCTTGGTATAGAGGTGACCAACTGTGGGCCGAACCAGATGTAAAACACGGTGCAGATCTGATGAGGTATGTGTATGAACATCAAGAAGAAGCTAAACAAAAAGGTGAAATGATTAAGAAGTATATAGCGGATAACTTTACTTGGAAACATATAGGACAGAAAATAATAAAAGAAATTGAGGAAATTTAAGTGAGTACTTTAGATAAAATAAAGACTCATTTATTAATTACTGGTAGTGTCAGGTCTGGCACTACCGCAGTGTGTGAATTCTTAAGTAAATCCCCAGGTATTATAATTCCAGCTGAATTTGCTATGTATAGTGAGTGGGGTGATCCAAATAATTATAGGCGGATTGAGTATATGGTAGGTGCTAAGGTTAATAATCGTATACTTTATTACAAAGGAATTCATGGTGACTCTTTTGCTAGAAGACTTCATAAAATAAAAGCCACTGGTAAACAAAGCTTGGAAATGTTAGTTAATTTGTGCCCAGATACGGTAGAAGTATTTGGAGATAAGTTGCCAATAACATACGTCAGTAAGGCAGATAAATTACTTTCTATGTTTGACAATTTAAAAATAATGATTATGATGAGAGATGGACGAGATGTAATGGAGTCGCAGGTTCGTCGCGCAAAAGATGCTGATTATGAGGTTTTTTGGCATGAGAAAGATATAAGATCAGCAGAGAGCATTTGGTTAAATACTACTAAAGATATTGAAAAGTTAGAAAAAAGTGATAGAATTCTTATTTACAAATATGAAGATTTATTAACTAACCCCTATATGTTTATAGAATCTGTGTCAAATTTTATAGAAAAGGATGTAAAAATGGTAGAAAACTTCTTTAAACCATCAGAATTTGATTGGCGTATAGAATACCCTGATTTAATGAGTTTTTTATCAGATGAATTTAAAGAGAAGTTAAAAAAATTTGGATATCAATAGAACTATTGGTTCACAGGAGGAAATATGAGTGTAGTGTTGGTTGGTTTAGGTTATTGGGGTCCTAATCTATTAAGGGTGCTTAATAAATTAGGAGCTCTAGCCGCAGTGTTTGATATAGATGAGGAAAGATTGAAATTGTTTAGTAGTTTACCAGCATATAACGGAGTACATTTTGGTACAGATTGGGAGCGATGTTTAGGTAGAAATGATGTTGATGGAGTAGTAATAGCCACTCCTCCAAGTACTCACTACGAAATAGCAAACACAGCTTTATTTACAAATAAAAATGTGTTTATAGAAAAGCCTATGACAGAAAACGTTGAAGAAGCCAAGAGATTAATAAAGTTGGCTGACGACATGGATAAAGTGCTAATGGTTGGACATATATTTTTGTATGTACCAGAAGTATTAAAAATAAAAGAAATAATTGATAGTGGTGAAATAGGCGATGTTGTTTACATCCACGCTTCTAGACTTAATCTTGGTAAGTTTCAAAAAACAAATGTGATAAGTGATCTGTCTCCGCACGACATTTCTATTTTCAATTACCTTCTAGATGACAATATCACAAGGGTGTATGCTAATGGGTATGGGTTTATAAACAAGGACATTGTAGATGTAGCTAAACTTACCTTTGAATATAGTAAAGGTGTTGTATGTGATTTACATCTAAGCTGGCTTGATCCGCGCAAAAAAAGAACAACTACCGTTGTAGGTACTAAGAAAATGATTGTGTATGATATGCTTGCTGAAGAGAAGATAAAAATATATGATAAAGGGGTAGATGTTTTTGATACCAGTGAGCATGGTTCTTATATGCTCGCATACAGACACGGTGATATACATTCTCCAAACGTTGAGGTTTGGGAACCTTTACAGAAGGAATGTGAACATTTTTTAGAATGTATTGAATCTAAAAAATTACCAGTAAGTGATGGTGAAAACGGTTTAGCGGTAGTTAAAGCACTTAATGCTTCTTTAGAATCATTAAAGACTGGAGAATGGGTATGCCTATAAAAGATGATGTTGTGATAGGAAAAAGATCTAAGATATGGCATCCTGAGTTGGTCAATATTTATGGATGTACTATAGGAAATAATACAACAATAGGAGCATTTTGTGAGATTAGAGGGGATGTTGTAATAGGTGATAATTGTAGACTTCAGGCTTTTGTGTTTATACCTGAAGGTGTGGTTATAGGAAATAATGTTTTTATAGGACCTCATGTGTGTTTCACTAATGATAAATATCCGAGCGTTGAAGGCGATTGGGAAAGATTGTCTACAATAATAAAGGATAATGTTAGCATAGGGGCAGCGGCCGTTATATGCCCAGGAATTGTAATAGAAAGTGGCGCTGTAATAGGTGCTGGATCTGTAGTCACTAAGAATGTTCAAAAAAATACTGTAATTATGGGCAATCCAGCTAGGATTACAAGAAAGGATGAGTAATGAGTAATATAGTATTATTTGCGGTTTGGAATAGGCCTGAGATGTTTTCTATTGTGACGGAAAGTTTAGTAGAAGCATACAATTACTACCCATTTCCAGACCTCAAGTTTGTTTTTGCAGTGGAAGCACCAAATGACCCTAAAGTATTAGAGTTAATAAGAGATTTTCCATTTCCAGTGGAAGAGGTAATAGTAAGACAACAGCACTTTGGTCTGAGTAAAAATATATTAGAAGCAATGAAGTCAGCAATGGACAAGACAGACGATTTTATATTTTTTCAGGCGGATGATATAGTAGTACATAAAACCTTTTTCAAATTCTACGATGCTTTATTAAATACATATACTGATCCTTTTTCTACCCATACTCTGGCCATCTATAAAGAGGGTGGTGATATAAATATAGTTAATAAAGGGCACCATTATGATGCGGCCGGAGCTTGTATTTCTAAAGGGTTTTGGCATAAGTATATTAGGGTTTGTTCTAATGAAGCTTTTTATAAGAATCGCGCACAATATGTTAATAAACTTGATAATTTATATAAGGCTTCCTTTCCTAGGCCATATAAATTCAAAGCCGGTCAAGGACAATATAATCAGCAGGCTGGTCTTATTAATAGACTAGTTGATGTTGCGCTTATAGAAGACAACATATACTCAACTATGGTAAATGTAGCAAGGGTACGTAATATAGGGTTCTATGGAAGAAATCGCCCAGGCGGAGCACTAATAGGTTCCACTTTTGAAGAACGTTTAGAATATTTAAGGGGAGTTATAACGGATAGAGATAGTATTTACGCTCTAACTGCCGCTAAACAATATACTGATTATATTAATTTTGATAAAAATTTGGATAATTGGGATGGGAGCATTATTATTAAATGAAATTTTCGGCGTGTTTATTAACATTGAATGAAGATAGGTGGATTGATCTTTGTATAGAGCATATGTATGATTATGTAGATGAAATAGTGTGTTTAGATGCTGGTAGTACTGATAAAACGTTGTCAATAATAAGCAATTATGACAAAGTACGTTATTATACTGTACCACAACCATCATCGTTAAGAGGTAGCCCAGGATGGCATGAAGGAGATAGACGTAATATACTTCAAGCAGCTGCCAAAGGGGATTGGATCCTATGTTTGGGGTGTGATGAGCTTATAGAGGATGCTGCCTGGCAGAATATACATGATTGGTTAAACAACGATGATGTATTAGGATGGGGGTTTTATAGAATCAATTATATGTATAACTTTGATTGGCATAAACCAATTCACCAACCAAATAATGGTGGAGAGGTTAGAATATATAGAAACTCGCCTAGGATAAAGTGGGAAGTTAACAACGCACATAATTTTCTCAGATATTATAGTGATCAACATTCTGCAAATAGAAATTTACATCATAACAGTGTGCGTATGTATGATCATCCTAATGTTATTAATACTAAATACCTTATCCATCATATGCATAGAATAGGGATAAGAGGTCATGACCCTGTCCATAATAGAAGAGACAAAGTGCCGGGTATAGTGACGGAGGAGTATGTTAAAACACACGGCTTCTATAGAACCAAGGACAATAAGTATTTTAGACCCATAAAGTATCCAAAAATTTTATATGATAAGGGTATAATATGAACCAGAAATTAAAGAATATAAGAGCAATAAAATATAATGCGTCATTGCCCAACCCTACTTATAAGTTATTTGGTCAGCATGTTGATGTAGGTGTCGGAAGCTTAAATTTAACTAAACCAGTACATATACGTGAGGGATGTGAATTTGATTTGACTGGTAATATTACTATAGGACAACACACGGAGATTTCTAAATATGTTCACTTCTTTACACATAAACATAATTGGCAAGAATCTAGAGGACTTAGAAAAGATAATCAGCGAGTAGAGGCTATAGACTTAGTTATAGGCGAAGATGTATTCATAGGGGAGTCAGCTCTAATTATTACTGTAAAGAATATAGGAAAGGGTGCTGTGATAGGTGCAGGCAGCGTGCTTACTAAAGATGTTCCGGAGTACGAGATATGGGCTGGAAATCCTGCTGTTAAAATAGGAGAGCGAAGTGAACAACCTTAAAATAGTGGGAATAGTAGCACAGGATTGGGCAAATGCTGCGTACAATGTTTTTCAGTCACTAAAACGTTACGGTATGTCTGCTAGTTTGATAACACTTTATAAACATAAAGGCGGATTTAGTGGTAAGTACGATATAGGATATTGGAATCAACGTAGTCGGGGCAATGATTTAATTAGATCTGCAGATTTGTACATTATATTTGAAAGTGGGGGCACTATTCCTTTTTTAAAGAGTTTGCCACTACAAAACAGGCCACGAGTTTTAGTAGTAAATTCTAGTTCTTTCTATCATAAGCCAAGTAAGTTTGATGCTATTCGTCCTTTTGGAGACATTATGGTAGGACTTACTGCTAATTACCCTGTTGACGACATCATTCTGTGTAATCAGCCAGTAGATGAAAACAAATTTAAGGTACGTACCAATTATAATCAGATAGGTACACGTGGCTTATGTGCTGGTGCCGCTCCATATATGAATAGCCATAAGACAAAGAAGGGATTATTGACAATTGAACATAAAATGCCCTTACATTATATTATGGGTGAGACACATGATACTGCGCTTAAAAGAATGTTGGATGAGTGTGATATATTCACACATGGTATCTATTTTGCGTATGGATACACTTTAGTTGAGGCCGCTATGATGGCTATTCCTTGTTTTGGCAGTATATTGGACAGAGATAAGAAATATTTACTACTAGATGGAGAATATCCAGTATACGATATAGGTAGGGAAGGTGAAAAAATATCAGAAATGTTAGACTTTTTTTCACACCAGGAAAATAGAGAGATGGTAGGTAAAAAATTGCGACAGTGGGCCTTGAAGTACCACAGTCAGAAAGCATGTTTTGAAATGTGGACAGAAATATTTCAAAAGGTGTTATAGGAGAAAATAAACTACTATGGATTATAACAAAGTAGAGATAAAAGGACATCAAAGAGCCGGTAATCATTACTTAGCGTATTTAATTAATAATAATTTTTTTAATTATGATAATTATTATAGTTTATTTAATAATGGAAATCATAAATTTGGATATGAACATACTTCTTTCAATTCTGATACATTATACATTTATATTTATAGAAATCTTGAAGATACCGCCAAATCTTTTTTAAAGATTAGAGGCAGGTTTTGTATCGGTACCAGTAAATTGGACGATTTACTGTCAGACAAACCTATGAGGCTATATGCTTCCAAAAAGGAAGCCGTTGGTATAGTGTTAGATAGGGATGCTATTGAAGCATTTAAAAGGGCTGGCGATAGTGTGCATCGTAGAAGTAATTTTACATTTACGTTTGGAGATTTAACATTTAGGGAATGGCATTCGAAGCATATATCTTCTTGGACGAATATAAAGAGAGATAATTTAATATTCATCAGATATGAAGATTTAATTCAAGATTTTCATAACACTATGTTATATATATCTAGAAAGTTAGGATCAGATAGAACAAATTTTATTAATATGGATAAGAGGTTGGGGGTGCTACACAAAGGTGCAGATGTATGGACTGGTTAAAATCTGAAATTATAGGGGCTGATAAAACATTAGTGGCTTTTGGAGGAATTGCAAATCAATTAATGATGCCAGTGTTTGAATTTTTTAATATATTGAAATCATACAAGTTTAATAAAATATTTATAAGAGATTTAACACAATCTTGGTACTATAAGATAGGCCACGAAAAGATAGCAAAAGAGTTAATCAATATAATCCCACATAATACTACTAAAATATTTATTGATACTTCATCTGGTGGTTTTGCTTCAATTTTAATTGGTAACATGGTACAAGCAGATGTTGTGTTGGCATTTTCTCCTCAAACTTTTTTAGATGTTGATTTTCGTGAAAAATATAATGACAATAGATGGCGTAGTGAAATAAGAAATGTACACTCAGTTACAACAAATAAAGAGAGTTTAAGATTGTTTGATATGATTTACGATAATGATATTACTAAATATTACATTTACTATTGTAAAAATTTCAAAATAGATGCTATACACGCAAAAATGATAGCTGATAAAAAGAATTTTACAATGATGCCTCAAAATTGTAATACTCATGTGGTTGTAAAATGGCTGAAACAACATAACTTACTTTTAAATATTTTGACAGGAGATAATTTATGGAACAATATGAAGTAATATGTATAGGAACAGGAGAAATAGGTAAACCTTTGTATGAGTTGTTTAATGGAGTATATAAAACGCTGCCGATAGATCCAGTTAGGTTCTCGGAGAATACGAGTATACAGGCCAAATGTGATTATTTACATATTTGTATACCAGGAGCACTGAATAATTTTAGCGATGTAGTTTCTGACTATATAGAAAAATATAAACCACATACAGTGTGTATTCATTCTACTGTACCGCCAGGAACTACAAGAGGCATAGGCTTATTTGTTGATGCGATAGTGATTCATACACCGGTTCATGGTAAACATAGAGGAAATTCTATGAAAAAGGACATGCTAAGATACCCAAAATATTTGGGAGTTCCAGAAGGTCTTCCAGATCATGATATTAAAATAATTGTGGAACATTTTAGTAGGGTAGGTTTTTATGATATCCGACCGTTTAGAAAACCAGAAACTACAGAATGGCTTAAAGTTTTGTCTACTACTTATTTTGGATTACAAATAGCTTGGGCGCAAGAAGTTGAACGTATATGTAATAAATTTAACCTTGATTACAATGAGGTGTCCGATTTTTTTTCTATTCAAGAGGATGCTAAAACCCCAGCTTGGCCGGGAGTGATAAAGGGTCATTGTGTCATGCCTAATATAGATATAATTCAAGAGGTTTATGATTCTATTGCTGCTGACTTTATAAGGAAATCAAATGATTTGAAGGAGAAATAAGTAAATGATTATAAAATTTGTGGATCTAAATCAGCAATATAAAAGTGTATACTCTGAGATATTAAGTAATATTAAAAATTGTATTGCTAATGGTCAATTTGTTGGTGGTTATTGGGTGGACGGCTTTCAAAAAGATTTTGCCAAGTTTCATGATATAGAACATTGTGTGGGTGTTGGTTCTGGTACCGACGCATTGTGGTTGGCGTTGCTTGCCTTAGGTATTGGTCCTGGAGACGAAGTCTTGGTGCCTGCTAATACTTTTATTGCTACTGCTCTTGCTGTTACTCATACTGGCGCCAAAGTGGTATTTGTAGAAGTAGACCCACATACTTATAACATTGACTATGAATACTTAGACAAGTATGTAACTCCTAAAACAAAGGCAGTTATACCAGTTCATTTATATGGTAATCCAGTTGAAATGGATGGCCTTATGTTATTTGCTAAAGAACATAATTTAAAAGTGGTGGAAGATTGTGCACAAGCTATTGGTGCTACTTTTAATGACCAGCCTGTAGGTACTTTTGGCGATGTGGGATGTTTTTCATTCTACCCCACAAAAAATCTTGGCGGGCTTGGACAGGGTGGAGCAATAATTACTAGAGACAAGAAAATAGCAGATAAGATAGAAAGTATGGCAAACGTAGGTAGAAAAAAAGGATCACACTATGAGTATGTAAACATTGGATTTAATTCAAGATTAGATTCTATAAACGCTTTATTTCTTGATATTTGTTTAAAAGAAGTAAGATCTTGGAATCTATATAGGCAATCAATAGCACGGCTATATAATACAGTAATAGATGGAATACCACAACTAAGTAGCCAAAAAGTTTTGGATGTTGCTTCTAATGTATATCATTTGTTTGAGTTAAAATGTCCTGACAAGACTACGCGCGACACCCTTAAATTGTTTTTAGACACGAAAGATATTGCTACAGGATTACATTATCCAATACCTTGTCATAAACAGCCAATTTATTCCGATCATTCTGAAGAATCATTTCCAGTGGCTGAATATTTATCTGAGTCTTTACTATCGTTGCCTATGTACCCTACTCTTCCAGTAGAAGATGCTACGGTGGTTGTGTCAGCAATAAAAGAATTTTTTGAGGCTTCTAGTGTAAATAGATCGGCATTAAGGAAGAAGTTATCATGGCGAATAAAATAGAACTTATTGTAAGTGAAATAGATGGTATTATAACAGATCATCTAATACCTATAGATGAATTAGGAAATGTTCCTTTCAAAGAATTTTGTATGAAAGATTTTGAAGCCATAAATATGATAAAGAAGTTGGGATATAAATTCATCTTTGTCGCTAAAGACAATAGAATAAACTATCATTTATGTAGAAGAAAGAATATACCTTTCTTTTGGAGCGAGCAAGGAAAGAAAGAGGCTTTTCTCGCGGGGTTAAGAAGATATAATATAAGCCTAGAAAATACTCTATATATAGGAAGCTCTTATTCTGATATAGAACTATTTAAAATGGCTCAGGTATCTATTTGTCCTGCTGATGCTGTAACTGACACTAAAGTTCAATCTGATGTAGTATTACAAACTAATGGTGGTTGTGGAGTACTGTGTGAAGTCTATGATGTGTTAAGAAGTAAAACATTAGGATAAAAATATGGATTGGTTAAAAGGATATAATAAAAGAAGAAAAATAACTATACCAGCTGGATCGGTCAGTGAAGATCTTACTGACTTTCCTGTGTTACTTCATATATCTGAAAATGGTTCTGGTATTACTCATGTTGATACTAGTGACATTCTAGATTATAAAGAGAGTGTGCTCTTATATGATGAGTGTAATGGTTCTTTTTCCGCTAATTGGATAAGTCACACTAATTATGAGTCTTCATCAGATTTTTCAGGTGGTGCCATGGCTTTAAACATTCAACAGGGCATGGATCGTGAGGGATGTAATGCACTAACAAAATCAACTTTTGAATGTAATGGGCTGTTTAGTATAGAATTTGATTGGTGGCCTGTACCTAGTAGCGGTTGGTATAATGATAATTTTACTGAGAGCCAGAATGATATTAAAGTAGTAACCCCTAATCCACAGTATAACGCCAATGGTTGGCGGTATAATAGATGTGAACAGGAGGTTGGGGCTAATAGTTTTTTATCTTTAAATCTGCGATCTAATAAAAGTAATAAAGTGACCATTAGACAACGCATCAATGGTGGGGTCGCTACTCTTCTTGATCACTCTTTTGTTTACGGGAGTCATCATTATATAAAATGGGAGGTAGATTTTAATAATTATACTACCGAAGTGTTCATAGATGGTGATAGTATGGGTGGTAAAGTTACTTGGTCCGCCTCGCTAATAACCTATATTTCAGATCATTTTAAATATAATTTTCATTGGAATAGTTATGGTCGTACAGCATCTCAAAGGTATGACAACATTATCATCAGAGGTGCTAATACAGATTTATTACAATCCGTTATGATGTTTGAAGGGCAAGAATGCTTCATGGAGGCGGTACAACAATCATCAGCAGATAAAGAAGCATGGGTGTGGGTAAAGGTACCTACAATTTATTCTGGTGCTGATACTGTTTTATATTTATATTATGATAAAGACCCAGATATTCCGGTATCATCTTTCATTGGATTTACTACCTCAGTACCAGCACAAAATGTTTGGGATGACAATTTTGTAGGAGTCTGGCATATGAATCAACGTCCTGCTGGTACACATAGTATTTTGGATTCTACTTCAAATACTAATCACGGTACTACGCATGGATACATGAACAGTGCTGATTTAGTAGATGGACAGGTTGGTAAAGCAATAGAATTTGATGGTCAGGATGATTATATTAGTGTATCAAATGATTCTAGTCTTAATTTTGGATTGACAGGTTTTTCTGTGTCTTATTGGTTAAACTTTAATGTAGGAACTACCCAGCAAAGGTGGTCTATTGGAAAAGGTTATCCGTATCAAAGCCTTAGAACTGGTTGGGCAGTGGCTAATTGGACAACAGGCGACCCGATAACTCCAGGAGTATATGTTAGTGATGGAACTGATTACCCTACAAACCATGATATTTATTTTGGGTCTTCTATGAATCGGGGAGACTGGTATTTGCTTACATTTGTTATAAATCGAACAACTGATAATTTAGATTTATACTTTAATGGCGTTTACGATAGTACACTGGATATATCATCATTGGGGAGTTTTGATGGTACAGATCCTCTCTACATTAATGCTGGATGTGATAATTACAATGTTAATTACGCAATCATAGATGAAGTAAGAATATCAAAAACAGCAAGATCAGCAGCATGGATCGATGCTACATATAAAACCAGTAATGATAATTTAATCATATTTTCTGATACGGAATACTTATTGGGATTTGCTCCACCATATCCTAATATGTGGATTACAGATGATTTTATTTTTAAATGTGAAACGTATTCTATAGGAGTATATGACACTAGTGCTAGTGGTTTAGGAAATATCCAAGTTATACAGCGACCTTCTTCGGTTTGGGCAGATGATGATTATCTGTATATAGGAACAACTGCTTCTGGTATTCTCAGGCATCCTATGACCTCTATATCAGGCGGCATTTATACAGATTTAATGGATTATAAACAGTACCCAGATATTACTAATAATGGTGTCATATATATTCATGGTGCTGGTGATTATTTATGTGCTACTACAATTTCTGGTGTCGATCGAATAAAAATTTCTACTGATGATCATATATCCTCTAAATATTCTGCCGATTTTGGTAAGTGTTTTCAAATAAGTAATGGTGATATGTATTATCTAACACGTATACAAAAATTAAATCTTCCATATGATCCAAAGTATTATAGGCGTATTGATTTTACTGATTTAATTTCTAGGGATGATTACCAAATAGAAATAAATTTTGATTATACCAATTTTGATTATGATAAAGTGGGTTTATATAATGGCGGAGATATAAAATTCTTTGATAAGGTTGGTAATCTCGTCCCTTATTTTATAGATAGTTATACAGACGTTACTTCTATATGGGTGAAGCCTGCTATTGGTGTTGATTATGTTTATATGACATATGGTACACGATACACAGTTACTGAAAGCGATCCTGAGAGTGTTTTTATGTTGTATGATTCTTTTAATTCTACTGTATTAGATTTGAATAAATGGACAGTGGTTGGTGATTTGGCAAAATTTTCTTCGGATGGTGATAAATTAACTTGTCATAATGGAGATCATGATTATATTGTTAGTAGTGGTACAGTTACCTTCCCGGTAATTATAGAACAGTACCTAAAGAAAGATTTTGGAGGGTCTACAAATGGTGTATGTTATACCAACCTATTAACTTCTGAAGATGATGGATTATATTGGTTTAATGACACCAATACAGCAAGAAAAGTTGTATTTAATACAGAGGAATTTACACGTCCTTCGACGCACAGAAGTTATGATAATACTTATTATACTTTGAGTACATTAATAGATAATAATAGAATACAGATGAAAGTAGTGAAAGACGATGGTACGGTGTATATAAATGATGTATGGACTGGTGAAACCAGCGGTTTACCGGAGCGACATGTGAAATTATTTGGTGGATATTCTACGCACACATCTAATTATGTATATTTATACTGGGTAAGAGTTAGGGGCTATGATTATAGAGAGATAAAAATGAAAAAATTTGGTGAGGAACATCTTGTACATTTCGATAATTTAAACGTGATATATAATCGTAATTCTGATTGGACAGAGAATGATATTGATTATGTATACGAAGGTAATGGTTCAGTATTCCCAGATGAAGTACAAATTAATGATCTATTTGTAACTGAAGATACAGCCACTACAAGTGGTAATACTATTTTTTTGGCAACTGATAATGGTGTGACAGTTATAGAAGAAAATAGAGGTGACGAAATTAATGGTAACGTTAAATATTTTAAGATAGAAGCATAAGGAGTTGTAAATGGTTTATAGACATGAAAGTGCTACTGGTTCAAAAGATTTAAATGTTGTTTACAGGCCGTATAAATTAGAAGATTTGTTGGGTAATGATTCTAATAAAAGAATTATAGCAAAAGGATTAGACAATCAAACACTTCCACATACTATGTTGTTTACGGGACCAGCGGGGTGTGGAAAAACTACTACTGCCAGAATTATAGCAGCTGGACTTAATTGTGAAGCATCAGATCGCCCCACATCTACGCCTTGTTTAAAATGTGGTTCTTGTAGGTCTATTATAGATTATAACAGTGTAGATGTATTAGAGATTAATGTTGGAAAAACTGGCGGTAAAGGTGATGTAGAAAGAATAGTAGATGACCTACCTACAGCACCATTTAAATCAAGAAGTAAAGTATTGATTTTTGATGAAGCACATAAACTTACGTCAGCAGCACAAGATCTATTATTGAAACCAATAGAGGATGGGTTTTCTCATGTGTATTATATCTTTTGTACTAATCATCCTGAAAAATTAAGAACTAGAAAAAGTAAAGCAGAGGGAGAAGCATTTCTCGATAGATGTTACGCTATGCATTTTGGTCCTATTTCCTCAGACGACGTGTATTCCCTTCTGGAAGGCGTTTGTGTCTGGGAAGGGGTATCGTATAGTGAAGATGTTTTACGTTTCTTGGCGGACGAATCAGCGGGAATTCCGCGCAAAGGATTAAGATGGTTAAGACAGGTAATTGATGACGGTGTATGGAAACTACCAGAAGCAAAGAACATAGTGGGAGTTCTTGTTGACGAAGAGGATCCACAGATAATTGATTTATGTAGATCATTGGTCAGAGGTAAATTTAAAGACTCAGTGGGTATGTATAATAAAATAAGAAATAATGGTGCCGAAAGTATAAGGATAGCAGTAGCAGGATACTTTGTAGCTTGTTTGAAGGGGGCAAAGACTGTATCAGAAGGGAACAAGTTTAGCGAGATATTAGACGTATTGCTTGTACCAGTGTACGAATCGGGTAAATTAGGGGATATGTCTATGATAAACTATATGTATAAGGTAACCAAAATAATTAATAAAAAAAAGAAGTAAGGGAAAAGGATTTATATGTCGTTAATTAAAACTAAGGGTGTTGCTTTACCAAAACCTAATTACGAATATATTACTAAAGAAGAAGATGCTCGCAGAGCATTGAACGATATATACAGATATAATGAGTCCTCAGTTGATACAGAGTGTACTTCTTTAGACCCATTTATAGCAAAGATGACTCTTTTACAAATAGGTACTGTAGATAAGGCATATGTGTTTGATGTAAGAGCTGATACGGATTATAGTGATGTATCTCTTAATTTATTTAAAGATTATCTAACTGATAAGAGTAAAACAAAGTTGTTACAGAATGCTGTGTTTGATATGAAACTTATAAAGCATTTGGCGGGATTTTATATTGAAAATATATATGACACAATGTTGTCAGAGTAATTATTTAACCTTGGTAAAGGATATGTGGCTGCTGGTTTGGCTGCTTTAGTTTTTAGATATTTAGGGATAAATATGCCTAAAGAACCGGCTGGTACTTTTTCTGACTATGGCCAAAAGTTCAAACCGTATCAATTAGAATATGCTGCTAACGATGTAGTAGTACTTCCTATGATAAAAGAACTTCAGATGATAAAAACTATATCTGAGGGTTTAGAAGATGCCGCTAGACTGGAGTTTGAGTTCACGAAACCTATGTGTGAGATGGAACTCAATGGCATTACTATAGATGTTGATAAATGGCGTATAATTATGAGGGATATTGATAAAATACGGATGTCCCTACATGATGAAATAAGTGGCATGCTATCAGATTCGTCTGATCAAATTTTTATGTTCGATGTTCCAGCAGTTAATATAGATAGTCCGGCCCAATTAAAGGCCGCTTTGTCAAAGATCGGTTTGTCTAATATAGACAATACTGATGAAGCTACGCTTAATAAGTTTCAAGGTTTGCCGGTTATAGACGCATTACTTAAATATAGAAAAGCAAATAAGCTTATTTCCACTTATGGCGAAGCACTTCTTGAAAAGATCAATGATCTTACTGGTAGACTACATACTGATTTTAGACAGATGGTATCTACTGGTAGAATGAGTAGTGCCAACCCAAATCTTCAGAATATACCTAAAAAACAAATGTATCGATCATGTTTTATAGCAAAGCCGGGATACTCCTTAGTCACCGCAGATATGTCTGGTGCCGAACTTAGAATACTTGGTAACTTATCACAAGATCCCGTTTTTATAGAATGTTATGCTCATGGTATTGATCTTCATACTAGAACGGCGTCAGAAGTTTTTGGCGTTGCTATGGAAAATGTTAAAAAGGATATGAGGAGTGGTGCCAAAGCCATTAATTTCGGTCTCTGTTATGGTCTTTCCAAATATGGATTGGCGCGCCGGTTGAAGATTCCAGAAAATAAAGCAGATAAAATGATAAAATCCTATTTTAAAAAGTACACTGGAGTTAAAAGATTTTTAGATAAATCAGCTAAAGATGCAGTGATGAATAGATTTAGTAGATCTATTAGTGGAAGGAAACGTTATTATAGATTGCCAGAATATGGTGATCCAGATTTCGGAAGAGCTAAAGCTAGCGTAGAAAGGAAAGCTAAAAACGCACCAATTCAGGGCTCTAATGCAGACACTATTAAACAAGCTATGATTTATTTAGTTGACAGATTAGAAAAGAGTGGTTACGATGCTAAATTGATATTAACCGTTCATGATGAAGTAGTAGTTGAAACAAAACATGAAGAGCGACATGAGGTTGGTGAAATTGTGGCTAAGTCTTTAGTAGATGGATTTGGACATTATTTTCATTTAATACCGATGGAAACTGATGCTCTTATAGGACCATGCTGGTTAAAAGGTGAATGTGAGAAATGTAAATCTGATGAAATGATTTTCATTCCAGATAAGAAATATAAAACCAAATTAGTATGTAAATCATGTGGAGGAGATATTTAACATGGACATTGGAAGAAATTTAAAGATTTTTTTTAAGAAATTACATAAGGATGCAGTTGTACCAAAGTATGCGTTTGAATGGGATGCTTGTTGTGATGTATCTAGTGTAGAGACTGTTGTTTTGAAACCTATGGAAAGATATGCTGTGGCTACAGGGCTAGCTGTAAAGATACCATCAGGTTTTGAAATGCAGGTAAGGCCTAGAAGTGGTTTGGCATTTAGACAAGGACTTACTGTATTAAACTCCCCAGGCACGATTGATGCTGGGTATAGAGGAGAAGTTAAAATATTACTATTGAATCTTGGTGAAGAAAGTATTAAGATTAGTAAGGGAGATCGTATAGCACAATTGAAATTTTCACCTGTTTATATCGGTCATTTTATAGAAGTAGATAATTTAAGCGCTACAAGTAGAGGTACTGGTGGTTTTGGTCATACAGGTATGTAAAGGAGGAGTAATTTGATGAAGAAAGATATACTGTCAGAGAATGCGTTGAAGATAGCAAAAAGTAGATATTTTATAGATGACGAAGAGACTTGGGAAGAGCTTGCATTAAGAGTAGCTAGGGTAGCGGCATCTGTAGAAAATGGTGCAAGATCTGTTTATACTAATAATTTTGCTGAAATGATAACAGATATGGATTTTCTTCCCGGCGGTAGAATTTTAAGAAATGTTGGACGACCAAGAGGATCCCTTTTCAATTGTTTATCAAAAGATACTGAGGTTATTTCTGAGACTCGGGGTCTTGTTAAAATTACAGATCTTGATGTCAATGAACGTATATTGAATGGTGTCGGAAAATTTGATACTGTCAAAACTGTTATTAATAATGGGTTTAAAGAGAAATTATTAGAAATTATAGTTGAAGGTTTTGGTAAAAATAATAAAATACTATGTACAGAAGATCATAGATTTTTAGTTTTTTCTTTTAAAGAAGGGTTCGTATGGAAAAAAGCAATTGAAATAAGTGACAGGGATTTTATGGTGACACCAAAAGTAGCTTTTGATGATAATGTAGATTCGGTCAACGTTGCTGATGTTGTTGATATAAAAGAATTGTATTCTATTTTTTCAATAAAAAGCATTAACAGCGTAGAATATAATGATTATGTTTATGACATATCTATGACAGACGAAACTAATCCTCATTTTACTATTGTTGGCGCGGTCAGTCACAATTGTTATGTACTTCCCTGCGGAGATTCTATCGAGGAGATAGGACAATACATAAAGGATTCACTTATCCTATGGAGTGAAGGTGGTGGAGTTGGTGTTAATATTTCACATCTTCGTCCTAGAGGTGCTATTATTAGAGGAAAGGGCGGAAATTCTTCTGGCCCTGTTAGTTTTTTAGAAGCAGCAAATGCAGTATCAAAGACCATCGAGTCTGGCGGGTCAAGAAGGGCGGCGGCCTTAGCGGGGATGCATGTGTCGCACCCTGACATATTGGAGTTCATTGATGCCAAACTGGTACATGGAAAACTTGACCATTTTAATCTATCTGTAGCTATAGATGATAAGTTTCTGGAAGCAGTTGAGACCGATGGAGAATGGCAGTTTAAATTTGCACAGCAAAATTATGGAAAAATACAGGCCAAAGTTATTTGGGATAAGATTATAGAAAATATGGTATCTTGTGCGGAGCCTGGGCTATTACACTGGGGCAATCTTACAAGTAACAACTCGTATTATTTTGATCCTATACTTTGTTTTACAGGGGATACTCTTATTTCTACTACTGATGGCCTTATCCCCATTAAAGATCTGGTAGATAAAAAAGTTAATACTGTTTCTGATTTAAGGGTTATTGGTTCACAGGGTACTTTTATAGAAGATGGTGTGGGTTTTAAATCTGGAGTTAAAGAGGTATTCGAAGTAAAACTTGAAAACAATCAAAGTATAAAACTGACAGCAAATCACAAGGTGTGGACAAAGGATGGGTGGAAACAGGTAAAAGATTTGAAAATAAAAGAGGATTATATGTACGTCCAAAATTCTATATCCCAACATTTCGTTGGAAATATAGATAACGAAGATGAGTTTGATAAGGGGTATCTTCTCGGTTTATTGGTAGGGGATGGTTGGATTACTTGCCGTAAAGACGATGAAAAAATACAGTATGGTTTTTGTTTTAATGAGTCAGAAACCGATATGATGAATTTTGTTGAAGAAAAAACAAATAAGATAGCTGATGGTAGAAAAATTAATTGGAGAAGAAGTTCGGGTGGTTCCAAGTCCTTTGAATTAGCCAGTGCTTCTACAGATGTAAACAAATATTTTAAACAATGGGGATATACTTCTAGAATAAATAAAAATGGTTATGTAAGTGGAACACGAAAAAGTAGTAAATTTATTTCAGATGAGGTTTTATCAGAGACTCCTAGTTTTAAACGTGGATTTATTTCTGGGTTATATACGTCGGACGGTAGTATACAACGTGTTGGTAAGGGAAGCACAGGAAAAAACGGCAAAAAAATTACTTTTACCACATCAAGAAAACATATAGCAGAAAGACTACAGATAATGCTTAATGAGTTTGGTATTCCTTCGTCCGTTGGGTCAAGGATATCAAAATTAAATGGAAAACTGTTTACCGGTTATACAGTTAATATTAGTAGAACGTTAGCATGTCAGGCGTTCAAAGAACTAATTGGTTGTAGACACTCAGAAAAAAATAAAAATTTGGAAGGTTATAGATTTGGTAGTAGATGGAATGAAAAGTACTATGGAATGTTTAAAGTCAAATCTATAGAATCTCTTGGTGAGCAAGAAGTTTATGATGTGGAGACTAGTACTACACACTCATTGATTGCTAATGGGATTATTGTTCATAACTCCACCAACCCCTGCGTAGTGGGCGACACTTTAATAGCTGTTGCGGATGGGCGAAATTATGTACCAATCAAACAGCTTGCTGATGAGGGCAAGGACGTACCAGTGTATTCACTTAATGAAAGCTCTGGTAAGGTTGAAGTTAAGATGATGCGTAATCCTAGAAAAACTGGTTTTAATAAGAAAATATTTAAGATTACATTGGATGACGGTTCATATTTTAAATGTAATGAACACCATAAAATTTATATGAAAGACGCATCTATCAAAACCGCATCTGAACTTGTGCCAGGGGATAGGTTGAACCATATGGTTAAGTTCAATGCTTCTTTTGAAGAAGTTTTTAATCATTCTAATTCGAAATCACAAGACTATTGTTGGATAAATAATGGTTATGGTAAAACCGTTGCTGAACATAGGTTAATTGCTGAATTTTCTAAAGGTACCCCTTTAGAAAGTGACGATGTAGTTCATCATGTTGACTATAATGGATTAAATAACTCCTTTGATAATCTTAAAGTTATGAAGAGAAAAGACCACGGTCGTCTTCATTCTAAAAACATGTTGGGAAAGAACAACCCCATGAATCGTTTTCCAGAGAAAAATTGGCTAATAAAGCAAGATTGGTCTGGCGAAAAAAATGGTAGATATAAAGGGATATCTCCAGCATCTATTTTTAATATCGCTGTGAAGTTGAGCAAGAAATTAGGCAGACGCGTTACTAGAGAAGAGTGGAATAATTATTGTAAGGAGAATAATTTGCCTTATAGTAAATATTCTATAAGTGGTTACAAAAGTTTTAGTAAGTTTCTTAAGTCTGCCGCTAAAAAAGCATCGGTTTTTGTTACGGAAAATTCTGTAATGACGCGAGAATATAAAAGATACCTAGATTTACTTGAAGAGACAGATTTAGATATTTATTTTGATAATGGTATAATGGTTAATAAAACCTGTGAGCACTGTGGTAATAAGTTTTCGGTAAGATGGCAAAGAAGAGAGCAGTGTTTTTGTTCTGTTACCTGTAGTAATGTAGGTAGAAACCCAAATGACATTTCTAGAGAGGGGTTTTTAAGTAGGCAAGAAGTGACTAGATTTAAACAATTAAAAATATTTAATGAGTTACGTGATAAATTAAATAGAGATCCTTGGAAGATCGAGTGGGAAAATAAATGTAAAGAATTATCGGTGCCTTTTAGATTAATGGGACAAGCCTATAATATTAAAAAAAATCCACATGTTTTTAGAACCTATGGTGAACTAAAAGAAGCAGCCAATGGTAAGAATTATAAAGTAGTTTCTGTAGAGGTATGTGGGTATGAAGATGTCTATAATGGTACAGTTGATAACAACCATAATTTTTATATTATGACCAATGAAACTACTACTAAAAGTGGTAAAGTTAAGTATAATCACATACTTAACAGACAATGCGGAGAAGCTCCATTATCTAGTTACGGGATTTGCGATTTAGGGTCTTTAGTTCTTCCTAATTTTATTACTGGTAATATTAATACCAATTGGAGAAAATTAGAAAAGACTATCAAATTGTCAGTGAGACTATTAGATAACATCATTGATGTTAACAAATATGTCTTGAAGAATGTTGAAATCAAAGCACATAATGCTCGTAGAATAGGTCTTGGGGTAATGGGACTTGCAGAATATTTATTCGCAAAGAAACTTCGTTACGGATCCAAGAAAGCTATCTATGAAATTGAAAGGCTTATGAGATTTATTAGAGACACGGCATACGAGGCGTCAGTAGAATTGTCTATAGAGAAAGGGACCTTTCCTAAGTTTGATGCATCACAATATGGTAAAGCGCATTTCATTAGAAGTTTGCCGGCAGCGCTGCGGATGCAGATTAAGAAACATGGTGTGAGGAATGTTACTCTTATGGCCATGGCACCTACTGGATGTCAAGACAAAGACACCATGATTGTTACTGATAAAGGAATTTTTACATTAGAAGAAATTGGTGATATTAATGGTGAAAAATGGCAAAATATAGATTTAAAAGTATCACAAGAGAAGTTTCAAGAAGAAAGAAGTGCTACTAAATTCTATATTAATGGTAAAGCAAACACTAAAAAAATATATTTAAAAAGTGGAAACACGCTTGAATCAACATATAATCATCAATACAGAGTATTAGAAAATGGAAAATATATATGGAAAAGAGCAGACGAATTAAATATTGGTGATGATATAATTTCAGTATTAGAAACATATAATAAACAAACAGATCCTACATTAGAAATGCCCATTACTACTCATTGGAATCAAAATAATATTAATACTATATCTTCAATGAATGAAAAGTTAGCAGAGTTTTTGGGTATTTATTTTGGAGATGGGAGTAATCATCATAAAGGTATTAGAATACATTGTAACTCTAAAAATGAAGAAGATTATTTGTATGTTGCTAAATTAGGGAAAGAGGTTTTTGGAATAACCCCCACTTTTTATGACAATGGAAGAAATTGTATGGCAGTTTGCTTTAATTCTAACTTGATTTTAAAGTTTCTTGAATTAAATGGTTTATTAAAACAAAAATCAAATGAGATTTCAATCCCTAAGATTTTAAGGAGTTCTAGTAAAAACAGTCTGAAAGCCTTTATTAAAGGGTATATATTTGCTGATGGTAGTAAAACTGGTAATACTTTTTTTATAGATACTGCAAGTAAAAAAATGTCTAAGGAATTATTAATAATTATAAGAGCATTAGGAAATGATGTTAGGATACAAAAACATATTTCAGGATTGGGTTCTGAAATATTTAGAGTATTTATTAAAAAAGGTGTTTATAAATTTAGACCTTCAAGTGAGCAAGATAAAAAAAGACAATTAGAATCTTTAAATTTGAATAATTGTGTTGTGGACGAAATAATTAAAATTGAAAATTCTGAAAATTATACTTATGATATAGAGGTACCAGATACCGTAACATATATAGCTAATAGTGTGGTTTCTCATAATACAATTTCTTTATTACCTGAAGTTTCTTCAGGAATAGAGCCATTATTCAGAAAGGCTTATAGACGTTCTGATAGGGTAAGTGATCGTATTTATGTACATCCATTATATGAAAAGTTCTTAAAAGAAACAGATGGATCTATTGAAGAATGGTTTGTTGATACAGATGATTTAACTCCATCCGATCATTTTGAGACACAGGTAGCTGTCCAAAAATTTACGGATGGTGCAGTGTCTAAAACGATTAATATGCCAAGTGATACTACTACAGAAGATCTTAGCACTCTAACTATGGAATATATTTATGATTTAAAGGGAGTTACAGTGTATGTTGATGGTAGTAGGGAGGGCCAAATTTTAAATAAGATATCCGAAGAGGATGTGAGAGCTTATTTAAAATCTGGCAATATGGACAATAGTGCAGATGAAGAAACTACCAAGTGTGCTACTGGTAGTTGTGAAATATAAGGAGGATTTATATGAAACTTGGATTTGATATTGATGAAGTGGTTTGTTTGCTTTCTGAAAAAATAGCTGAAGATACTGTGACTAAGTTTGGTACAAGCTATGAAAATGCTAAGGCAATGGTTGATGGTTTCATTAAAGACTATAATTTCAAAATAAATAATGTTCATAATGAAGCTAATGAAATAACTAAATTTTTCTTATACGAAGCATATAATGCTAATACATTATTGTCCGCACCATTTGATAAAGAGGGTCAATATGCCATTAGACAATTTAAACATTCCGGCCATAGTATTCATTTTATTACATCTAGAGACAAAAAATTTAAAGACTTAACTGTGAACTGGATGCGTAAAAATAAAATTGTTTTTGATTCTGTTGATTTTGTAGGACATAATGGCGAGAAGGGTATAGTTGCTAGAGCTCTTAATCTAGATTTTTTTCTAGATGATTTGGAGACCTCGTTAGAATCACTGTATAAGTATAAAAAACGGTGGAGAAAGGGGCTTTGTTTGCTTGACAAGCCTTGGAACGGTGATTATATTGATGGTAGTAGGTTCAAGAGACTACATAATTGGACAGAAGTTAAAAGACACTTAGGTATTCAAAATAGATAGAGGGGGATTACTATGAAAAATGTTAGGTGTGTTTATTGTATAAGTTATGATGATGGTAAGTGTAAAATTAAAAAAGTGTCGGTATCTGCTAATAAAAAACGTAAGTGCGATTTGTATAAACGCAATGAAGACTTAAAAGTAAAGACTGGTACTCCAATACCCTCAACACGAGTTCCTCATCCAAGTATTGCTAAAGAGTTGAGGCATAAGGCAAGGAAACTTGCTAAATTAGAAAAACTTAAAAACCAACATGGAACAGAAAAACATCCACTGACTGGTAATTTAGACGCATTTAAAACTACTGCATCGGAAGAATAGACATGTCTAAAAAAACTAATACATATCCTACATTTAGTAGAGAAGCTGAACTTCATGCTAAGGGTTTTGACTACATAGTGGGAGTAGATGAAGCTGGACGTGGTTCGGCGGTAGGGCCAGTTTCTGTCGGAGCAGTAAGAATACCCTATAATTCTGTAGATAAGCTACATGGTCTTGTAAAAGACTCTAAGAAACTTTCTGAAAAAAAACGTAATGAATGTTATAATCTTATTTTAGATTGTTGTGATTGTAGTGTATTTACTGTAAGCAATGAAGTAATAGATGAAATAAATATCTTAGAGGCAACAAAACTGGCTATAGTAGAAGCCGTATCCAGAATGCCATTTAGAGCAAGTTATGTTCTTATTGATGGTGACTTTAAAACTGATGATATTTTAAAAGATGGTACGCCACATGAACAAATTATCAAGGGTGATACTATGGTTCTATCTATAGCAGCGGCATCTATTATGGCTAAAGTTTATAGAGATAAGATTTTATATAAGCTAGATAAATCTCTCCCTATTTATGATTGGAAGCACAATAAAGGGTATTTGACTGAGAAGCATAGAGAGGCAATTAAACTTTATGGCCCCAGCGTTTTTCACAGAAAAAGTTACAAATTATTATAGAAGGGTGACAATATGTTAAATGTATTAGAGTACAAAAAGCATTCTATTTATTATAGTTGCGCTTGTGGAGCAAAAGGAGTATGTTTGATTCGTCCTTTGGGTAATGAAGAGGCAATAGTGGTTGAACTTACTTGTGCTCATTGTCATACAAATAGAAGAATCATTCTTTTAGCGGATGAGAGTAAACTAGATAATGAAACTGATTATGGAGCGGCTATAGTAATAAAGAATAAAGCACAGAAAGGGGTTATAGTTAATGAGTAAAGTAATAACTACTATGTTTCTGGATGAACAGTTTGACTCTGATTTTAAAAAAATATTTAATAAGAAACAATGTGCTGATAATCTTAGTGGTTATATATCTGATACATTGTTAAAAAATAAGGGTACTATAGAATATTTAAATCTGATTAATATTTTAAAAACTACTCATGTCATAGGCGAGACATATACTTTCTTCAAGAAAAAAGCGAATACATGTGTAAGATATTTTGATGAGCGAGATAAATTTATTCTATCCTTAGTTATTATTAGTATGGCTAATATAGGAGCTCCGAGTATAAATAAGTATTTAACAACTAAAGAAGATGTATTACTTAGAGCAGTAGAAAGATCTTATTTACACGCCGGGTATGATTTAGATGACGATGGTGTTATGAAAGACCCTTCAATGCTTGATTTTACAGAAGATGTAGGCGATCTCGTAGATAGTTGGGATGAGTATTACTATAATATATGTAAACAAGCAGCAAAAAATTCTAAATGTTATTCCAGACAGATAGGTGCCATCCTTGTTAAGGATAAAGTTGTTATTAGTGCTGGTTATAATGGACCCCCAAGGGGAGTTCCACCATGTGATATTAGATGGGGTAATGATCCTAGTTTCTTTAAAAAGTATAGTAAGTATACTGTTGATAAAGAAATTAAAGGTAAATGCCCTAGACATATAATCGGGTTTAAATCTGGTGAGGGATTGGAAATTTGTCCAGCTGGACATGCAGAAAGAAATAGTTTAATTAATGCTGGTAGGCTTGGAATTGCTACTAAGGATACTACTATGTATATGACTTGTGGTATTCCTTGTAGCCCTTGTCTAGTGGAGATTATAAATTCTGGAGTAAAAGAAATAGTTACAGTGAACTTAAAGTTTTACGATGAAACTGCTAAGTATTTGTTAGAAAACAGTGACTTGCGAGTTAGAGTTTATGATTTTGTTTTAAAACAGTAAAAAATAATTTAATAAAATAGAATTTTTGTGGTATAATACTTATAGATGGGTATTAATCCTACCCAATAAAAATTCTAAGGAGAATAACAAGATGGCAAACGGAAATGAATATGATTTTTTTCAAATTCCTAAATCTGGTGTAGATGACACTACATTAGGAGTAGGGGTACAAACTCGTAGTGCTGATATGAAGATTTCTGACTTTAATGCTTCGTATGTAGGATTAAGGAAAGGAAACGATTATACTAGAACTACTCAAGGATTTGTAGAAAAAGAAGCGTCGTCACATTGGGCTTCTATTATTCCAGAATGGCAATATGCAGAACGAGATGAGAATCCGTACTTAGAGGGTTCCACAGTTAAAAAAGTACGAGATGACCAGTTCATTAGATTAGGTATGGCCAAAGATAGTGGTGCTTTTTTTAGTGTGCCGAAGTCTGATACTTCTGATACAAAACAAGCAGAAGCGGATGTTAAAGTCTATATGCCAATTGAGGGTTGGAGATCTTTTGGTGGAAAACATGACTTCTCGATGCCTTATCAGGGCTCTAAACTCAGGGGGAATATATTAGTTTAGTGAAGGTACCTAATGCAAAGTTTTTGTGTATGCGATGATTGGGAAGACATCCACCACCACCATCCTTCTATTTTTAAGAAGGATAGTAAATATGGATGGGTGATATCTTGGACCGATTTTAGTACGATAAACGGTCGCACAGTGAAATCAACTTATGGTATAAAAATAAAATATTGCCCATTATGTGGCAGAAAATTGAATCAAGAGGTGGTGGATGCCGAGTAAGCTTATTAAAAATAGTGTCATAGTAGATACAGACGAAGAAGCGACTTTAAAACTTAGGCAAGCATGGATTCAGCATATTTTTAATAGTATAGAGAAGCTTTCGGCTGAGGTTTATAGTGGTAAGGAGGCTATTAATAATAGGTTTAATAAAATCAATGAAGAATTTTATAAGCTTCGAGAAGAATACAAAAATTTTGTTGTGTTAGAGTACGAAAAAATAAAGAATAGCCACAAAGAAGATATAATCTTACTGTCAAAAGAGATTAAATTACTCAACGATGAGATTACAAAGCATAAACTTTGGAATCTAGAAAAAGATAAAACGGCGTCTGAATCATTGGATACTAAAATTAGTAATCTTAAGGAACATGTGGACACTAAATTAACTCCGGTTAGTAAAGAGGTATGGGTTGCTAAAGGTAAAGTAGCAGCCATGGCGGCGTTAGCTGGTGGGGCGGCAGCGACCATAATTACTCTTGCTATTAGACATCTTTTTTAAACAATTTCTAGTTGGAACTGTGAGGAATAAATAATAAGGAATAAATAATATGGTAAATGATCTAGTGGAACTGAAAAA
>Ga0114931_10000095_pt1 | contig 92321 bp, 80 predicted proteins | sample 2SBtaG_FD_89579 | JGI IMG/M metagenome (GOLD analysis project Ga0114931, IMG submission 89579) | Deep subsurface microbial communities from Kolumbo volcano to uncover new lineages of life (NeLLi) - 2SBTROV14_V59a metaG | ecosystem: Environmental > Aquatic > Marine > Volcanic | place: Kolumbo...
CACCGAGCGAATCGGCAGTCTCCATGTACCCGGAGAGGGTGTTGTAATAGACGTTCACATACCGACGCCACTCGTCGTAAAAAGCCCGATACGTTTTACCGGTGACGGCCTTGAAAGCGGTGTAAAAATCGTGCGTCTTCCCGAGACCGAAGAACACTGGCTTCCGGTGGTGAAGCAGCCGCACGAGTGTCGAGTCGCCATAGTGGTCGGCGAGATAGCGCACCTGAGCATTGCCGACGGCATAGAGAAGCCGTCCATTCCAGGCCGAGCGCCCGTCATCGTACGAGAGTTGGTCGTCGAGGACGGCGGTGCGGAGCCACCGTTCGCCTCGGAAGGCGTCCCACGGCTCGGTCTCATATTGCGCCAGCCCTTCGGTGAAAAAGCGCGGCAGGGGATCCCCCAGAAAATAGGATAAAAGACCCACGTTCGAACGCACGGCACGGAAATGAAAGAGGTGCGTCAGTTCATGGGCGAGCACTTTCCGCAGCCATTTATCCCGGCCCGTCCATTCGTCGGCCGCCTCATTGGCATTGACCCAGATGTCGGTATACCCGTTGCCGAGGGGTACGGCAAAGCCATTCGTGATTTCGTCTTCATCGGAGAGATAGATCCGGATCTTGTCGCCGAATGTTACAGAGAGATTGGCCGAAAGTGTCGCATATGTTGCCTCGGCGATGAGGGCTGCCGTCACCTCGATGCCAGCAAGTCGAGTGGGATACATGATTCGGAAATGTGGCGTCTCGGCCTCCTGCCAGTGGAGTTCCGGGTGGTTGCGACCGTTGACTGTGCTAAAACCCTGTGCATACGCCGTGACGGTCATACAAAAAATGAACAAGGCTAAGGCGAAGACGCGGAAATGGTACATGCAAAAGACTGAATATGGATGGCGAAGCATGCGGGTCTAAAAATAGCCCTGGGCAAGGGGAAGGAATAGATGCTGGGGCGGTCCCAAATCGACGGCCAAGCATGTTTGCGTCGGGTACGACAAATCGAATGGGTACGGTGGCTTTGACCTTCCGACCAGATCCGCCCCGGCGAAAACTTCGCTCCGACGGAAATCTCGCCCGGGAAGGACTACATTCAACCTGCCACGGCATCCTCGGCCATCTCCAAGGCTTCCTCAAACTTGACGCCCACGACCTGTGAAACGCCTTGCTCCTGCATCGTGATGCCGTACATCCGGTCGGCAGCCTCCATTGTGCGCTTGTTGTGACTAACGATGATGAACTGGGTCGACTTTGAGAAAGCGCGAATAAGTTGCATGAATCGTCCAATGTTGGCATCGTCGAGCGGAGCGTCCACTTCGTCGAGGATACAGAATGGGCTGGGCTTGACAAGATAGATGGCAAACAAAAGGGCCGTGGCCGTAAGCGTCTTTTCGCCCCCGGAGAGTTGGGTCAGGGTGCTGGGTCTTTTGCCTCTTGGCTTCGCCATAATCTCTATCGAAGATTCGAGCAAGTCCTCCGGGTCGGAGAGGACAATATCAGCTGTGGCATCTTCGCCGAAGAGATCGGCAAAGAGATGGGAAAAGTTGGCCTGAATATCTTTGAAAGTTTCCGAAAAGCGCGCAGATGCCGTAGTATTTATTTCATTTATGGTATCAAGAAGGGTGTTTTCGGCCTGTTCGAGATCTTGAAGTTGCTCGGTAAGGAAATCGAGGCGGGCTTTTTCTTCCTCATACTCCTCAAGGGCAAGGGCATTCACCGCCCCCATTAAGCGAATCTTGCCGCGCAACTCCTGAACTTCGTTTCTCGCGGACTGCTCGTCGAGTCCGGGCTCAACCTCAATCGGATTCTTGCGCAGTGATACACCGAAGTCCGTTTCGATGTGCGAAAGGAGATCATCGGCCCTCGTCTGCGTCTCGACGAGGCGTACCGCGAGTTGATTCTCTTCTTGAATGTCCTGATCTCGAAGACGGCGAATCTCTCGGAGCGTTGCTTCGACTCCTGAAATAGATGCTTTGTGCTCCATGAGCGCGGTCTTTGCCGAACCAGCGCCCGCGTCCAGATCCGCTCGATGAGCTACCACTGCGTCGAACTCTGCCGTTAGTGCATCCTGACGCATTTCGATCTGTTGACGCTGTCGCTTCAGCCCCGATAGACGTTCAGCCCGTTCTCCTCTTCGTCGGGTCAGCTCAATAGCAGCATTTCTATCGCGGTCAAGGTCTCTCAGAAGATTTTCGTGACGATTGCGAGCTTCGAGAACGGTTATCTTGGCTTCACTAAATTGACCAAAAAGCGCTCGGCTTTCCACTTCTGCGGATTGGAAGGCCTGTTCAACTGCCTCCACATTTTGGCGTGCCTCGTTCACGCTCACTTCTCCAATCTCAACTTTTTTCTGGAGATCAATTAAAGATTCTCTGACTTTGGCAATCTCATTCGACAGGTCCATTCTACGGATAGACAATTCGGCCTGGCGCCGGGCTACTGCCGCCTGCTCGGCCACATTCCGTGCATGCGACTGATGTATTTTCGCCAGCGCTTGTTCCGCGAGCGAGAGCGTATCACGGCAAACTGCTTCTGGGATGGCGTTCAGCGAATAGCGGGCATGCTGAACGGAACTCGACTTTTGTGCCATTTCTTCTTTCAATAATTCAAGGCTCCTGCGTGCCTGTTCCCATTGTTCTCGGCGTCCCATTCGGTTTGCCACTGGAGAAAGCCCGCCATGCGCACTGCCTCCAAAAATGAGACCGCGCGTGTCCAACCATTCGCCCGTTCCAGTAACGAATCGGATGGGAACATCAGGCGCACGATCGGACAATTCCGCCAGCGTATCGACGAGAAAGCAACGATGCAAAAGAACAGCAGCAAGCCGCTCATACTGCGGCTCAATCATCTGAACAATATCGAGAAGGGACCGGCCATCGTCAACGGTATTCGGCCTTGTGGTGGGCGCCTTGAGATGCTCCATAACGATGAAGGCGGCCCGGCCTTTTTCAGCCTCGGAAAGTCTTACCATAGCCCTTTCCGCCTCAGCACGTGTATCCACAACGAGGCAGGCTGAATAGTCGCCGAGCGCAGCATCGAGCGCCAGCCGGTATTTGTCGTCGCACTCGAAGACATCGGCAACTGTTCGGAGTGGGCTGTCCGACCAACCGGAATCGCCGGCCAAATATTGCACCGGCTCAGAGAAATCCTCGAACGACGTCAACAAACTTTCGAGCAATCTCACTTCGCTTTCCAAGACATCATGGCGTCGCTCAGTAAGGCGCAGGTCCTCGGAGGTTGAAGCAAGCGCTTTCGACCGCGCCTCACGTTGACTCAGCAATTCGGACAAGGCTGACTGTGCATTCTGGACGGCTTCGGCAGCCGCCTCGGATCGCGCGAGACTCTGTGCTACCTCGGCATTCAACGCATTTAATTTAAGTTCGAATTTCACCTCTTGATCACACGTTTGTGCCAAATCCTGCTCCAACAATTCACAGCGGCTAGTCAGCCGGTCCACTTGTCTTCGATCATAGGCGCATTCATCAGCAATCCGCTGTTCGGTGTGGCGTTGGTCACGCAAAGTTTTCCTGCGTTCGTCCATTAGTTTTAGCGCCGAGTCGTGTGACAGACGTGCCGCTTCAAAAGCGGATTGTGCGACCTGAAGGGCAGGCTCGGCTTCATTTAGTTCAGCCGACAAATCCGAGATGCGTTTTTCTAAATCAGTACCCGCTGCAGCATCGTCCCGTTGTTCCGCCTTTGCACGTTGTATGTCGCGCAGATTCGTTTCATGTCGCTGATCGTCCAGTCGTCGGTCGGCATCGAGGCTTCGAACTTTTTCGAGATGGTCAGTGAGGGCCGCCTGACGCGCCTGAAGTTCATTTTCTCGTGTGATAAGCTCTAGCCGGAGTGACTCCAATTGAGCTTCAGTCTTCGCTAACCGCGCACGATGCCCTTCCAACTTACCTTTCATGGCGCGGGAACGCTCGGTCGCCAACCGTTCTTGTTCCGAGAGCCGATCAAGTTCAAGCTGTGCGAGTGCCAGTTCGAGATGATGCAGACGATCCGCGCTGTGTTTGTATCGCTCGGCTTTGTTTGCCTGTCGCTTTAGGCTTCGCACTCGTTTGTCGAGTTCCTCAGTAAAATCGCGCAGGCGGTTCAGATCGACCTGTGTTCCATCTAGCTTTCGCAGCGTCTGGGTTCGACGAAGTTTATATTTGGTAATGCCGGCCGCTTCTTCGAAAAGGTACCGTCGGTCCTGTGCATTCTCCGACAGAATATCATCGATCATTTTCAGTTCAATGACAGAATAGGCTCCGGCGCCCATGCCGGTATCCATGAACAGATCTGTAATGTCGCGCAACCGGCATTGCACCCCGTTCAGCAGGTATTCCGACTCCCCCGAACGATAGAGCCGTCGCCCAATCGTCACTTCGCTGTACTCCGTTGGAAGAATTCCGCTCTTGTTCTGAATGGTTAGTAGGACTTCAGCCATACCTAACCGCCGGCGTTTCTTCGTTCCGTTAAATACTACATTTTCCATCTTCGACGAACGCAATATCCTCGCCCGCTGCTCACCAATTACCCAGCGAACCGCATCAACGATATTTGATTTCCCACAACCATTTGGCCCAACTACGACGGTAATGCCATCGGAAAAGTCGATCACTGTCCGCGTAGCGAAACTCTTGAATCCGTGCAATTCGAGTTTTTTGAGATACATCTAAGACTGGACTCGTGATCGTGATTAAAGGGCTTGAATGCCGTTGTACAGTTGATGTTTTTGTTACTCTGCAACAGAGAAATCCATACTATGCTGACTTTAAAAAAATAAATCTTTATTATTCACCTACTTCGTAACGACGCGAATGGAATTAAAGAATTATTTTCGTCGAAACGGACCGTGGTACCCTTGTTGGATGGCCTCATCGAAGTACGTACCTATCCAACATGGATATATTTATTTTCCACCGGCGAGTTCGTTGGGGCAAACCGATCATGTGACAGCCTAACTTCGTCGGTTGACCAATATGTCTTTATTTCGTCGACAAACAATGTTCGCCGATGCCTTTTCGGAATATTCTCAAACTCCGATTTGAGATCGCTTGATACCCACTGTTTTCCGGTCTGATACATCCGCTTAGTAAGATTACTATTAGTTCGGAGTACAAATTAATCAATTCCAAACCATGGAGCGTCCTATGAAACGACTGATTTCCGCAATAATCCTGTTCCTCAGCCTATTGTTTTTCGGAAAATCTGCCTCGGCCCAGATAAGTTTTGACAGATCCGATTTCGAAGCTCGCATTGGCCAAACGTTTACGTTTTCAGATTTCAGTGCTACGGACCTTTCAGGTATCCAGGCCCTCGTCGATCTTACCGGATCCGATAAGACGTGGGATTTCACCACGATCCCCTTTGCCATCGATAGCACCGCTTCCAATCGATACGTCGCATTGCCGGCCACATTGCCGGGATCGGATGATCCGCTCGTGGCATCAGCAACTTTTGCCATTGAGATTACATCGGGAAGTGATACGGAAGCCTCCTTTTGGGCCTATTTCGGGCTTACCGACACCGCACTCTTAGGCTACGGTGGTGCCGCTATGGTCAACGGAACCCTTTTTAAGAATTTTTTTGATACCCCCATTACCGTCAATTCGATTCCGTTTACATTCGGATCGACGTGGAGTAGTACGGCCACGCAGACGATTGTGATACAGGGAATCACGCTCACAACTACGACGACTCAGACCGGAAATGTCGATAGTTATGGCACCCTTGTTACGCCGGCCGGCACAGTAGATTGTATTCGCTACGAATTGCAAATCGATATCGAAACGGCCGGGTTTACGACGACAACATATTCGCTTGTCTATGCGTCCAAATCAGCCATCAGTGCAGTGATTGTCCTTGACGCCTCCCGAACTCCCATTGCCGCTTCTTATTCGACTGAAGAGGGAGTTGCCACCGGAATTGAGTCGGTGGACGCAAACATACCCGAGACTTTCAAACTTTACCCCAGTTATCCCAATCCGTTCGAAGCCTCGACGACCATTCGATTCGATATCGCGGAGACGGCACCGGTCCAGTTGGACGTTTATGATCTGCTCGGTCGGGAAGTCGCGACGTTGGTGAATGAACGGCTGACTCCCGGCCCGTACCGGTACGTTTGGAATGCCACCGGAATGCCGGGCGGGATCTATCTTTACCGCATCAAGGCCGGTGCGTTCACAGATTCCGGCTCTCTAGTCGTGCAAAAATAAGACGGCCGGAATGAGACTAGGGTACGCCGCCGGGCGCGCAGTTTGTCCGGCGGCATTTCTTGAAGTCTCACCTGTCAAAGGTCATTCCGAGTCGTCGCGGTGTACCGTCTCGGGTGAGAAGGCCGGAAGGCATACCGCCACATATTCGGCACCGCCGGCTTACGGCGAACTATAGCGAATCCATTCGCCCGCGTGAGCCACGACACCTTGTCCGGCGCGTACCTCGATCTCACCATTCACATGCTCCACTCGAAGCATCCCGCGCAAGACCACGGTAATCTCCTCAAACTCGGGACGTTGTCCCGGTTCCAGCCACCCCTCCGGCGACACCATGCGGGCTACGCTCACCTGCCCGTGCCCCGAATTAATGCGCCCGGCATACTCTTCGATCCGTTTTGGCTTGGTTCCTGCTGCTTCGACGAGTGTGGGCTGTACGATAAGTTCTGGCATGATGTCTTCGAAAAGAGGATGGATTGATAAGAAAAATGTTTAATGGATTCCGTGATTATAGTCGGTATCAGGTATCGCCCTCTGCTCCAAACCGACTTCCGGGCTCAAGCAATGTCCCTTTTAGAAATGCATGGGCGTCCAGACGCCTCCGACTTTGCTGTTGTAGTTCCAGCACCTCCACTGCGCCGGAACCACAAGCAACAATAAGGTGGTTGTCAGCGCGAAGCACTGTCCCGGGAGTGCCGGTTCCGTCGACGAGACGCGAACGATAAAGCTTAAGGAGCATGTCCCCGAGCATGGTCCATGCGCCCGGAAAAGGTGACAACCCCCGAATGTGATTGTGGACTTCCAAAGCGTTGCGATCCCACGGAATTTGACACATCTCCTTGAATATTTTTGGCGCCGGCGTGGCCAGCATATCATCTTGGGCGCGTGGTTGTGCTTGTCCCGATTCGATGAGTCGAACCGTTTCGACCACCACATCGGCCCCAAGCATCATCATCCGGTCATGCACTTCGCCGGCAGTTTCTTCCGGGCCTATGGGCAGGGAGGCTCGCAAGATAATATTGCCGGTATCAACTTTTTCTTTTAGGAAAAAGGTCGTGACACCGGTCTCCGATTCGCCAGCCATGACAGCCCGGTTGATCGGTGCCGCTCCCCGATACCGTGGCAACAGAGATCCGTGCAAATTAAAAGCGCCGAGCCGGGCTGCCGTAAACACCGTTGGGGGCAGGATTTGATATGCGACGACGATGATAAGGTCCGCTGAAAGCCCAGCGACAGCCTCTGCAAAGGCGGGATCCTTCACCGATTCCGGCTGCAAAATGGTCTCGATACCGAGCCGCTGCGCTGCCATTTTTACCGGGGTGGGCGACCATTTCTTCCCCCGCCCACGCCGACGGTCGGGGCCCGTTACGACGGCAATCAGTCGGTAGCCTTCACTCGACAGACGTTCCAGTGACGGTACCGAAAATTCAGGCGTCCCCATAAAGACAATTCGCATATCACGCTTTCGATTATCCTCTGTCTGAAACCAAACCCAGTGGCGGTTTGGATGTATTGATCACAAAGGACCAAATTATAATTAACGATTCGATCTCCGCCTTTCTCATGTATTGCCGGAGCGTAATTCCCTAGGCCATACGAAATTGGCCAATTTCATCCAGATCTGAATACACGAGATGGAATTGATATAATACTGTTTTGGCCAACAAGTAGCTGAATTTGCGTTGCGCGAATCTGATCAGTGCGCCGTCCCTATTCTTTTCGAATAATTATCTGAACGATATCCGATACGGGTTCATACGCGCAGATTAAGTTTTCTCAGGGCGCTGCGATACGAACGACCCACCGGAGATGCCAAATGAAGTGGAAAAGACATCGAAATTATACTTGTTCAACTATCGCAGCATCAGGTATTCCGGGGAGAAAAATATATGGAGGGCTTCTGCGAATTCGTCTCCGACCACAAGCCCTGATCCATAAAGAAAGGACGCATCCGTAGGACGCGTCCAGAAAAATTCTTTATTTCCATTCCGTCAGTGGATACGGGTACGTTCGTCCCAAACGGGTGTCTGCAACTGGTAGTCCCCCAATCCCGTCTCGTCGATGAAGATAAACCGGCGCCCTATTCGATAATAATACCAGACTTCGTATGGTTTGGCATTAAAACTAAATGGATGATGCTCCACGGCATCCGGTTCTCCATAACGGACCATCACATAGCCGCGATCCGTTTTCCACCCAGCAGTAAGACTGCCATACTTGGTATTGGCAAAGGCTACTCGGTAATAATATTCTTCCATGCGCTCATTTCGAGACGTGCCGGGCGTCGGATCACGTTTGTCCCAAAATTCCTCGAAACGGCGATACCGTTCTTCGTCGGTCTTCGCACTTTCGATATACTTCAAATCTTTTTTCTTGGCGATATATTCCAGTTGAGCAATCGCATCATCGAGGTTTCGAACATGCTCATGGAGCCCACTCCAATAGGTAGAAAACGATTTTTCAACCACGTCGGCTATATTTCCATCCGTGTCGCCCACCGTAATCTGAACTGTATATTTTCCAATTTTTTCGGCATCGATCGGAATACTGACGACAAACTGATTTCGACGCGCCTTAAGCGTTGTATCATCTACCTTTTGATAAACTATCTCGCCCGTCACACCCTTACTTTTTGTGAACACATCTCGAACTTTCGAATTACCAACCCCAACTTCTGAACGAATCACCTTCTGAGATATCTTTACAGGATGTGGTTTTCCTGCATACACCTCATAAAAAATCTTGACCGCACGCTTTTCGGACCCAACTCGATCGGCAACAAGAGGAATCATCTTATATCCCTTTTCATCGAATGACGCAAGTAAGGTCAGATCGCTAACGGCCACCGGTTTATTAAAATCACGAACGCGCACGGGAACTTCCCGCAAGAATACCTGCGAAGATTCCTTGTCCTCAACCTGTAGCTCGAACATATACGGCCCCGGTGCAATATCGAGCGTCTGAAGCGTGAAGTCCGAATATTCATCGCCTTGCGTGGCCGCATACGTTGGCACGACCACGTTGCCTTCCCATTCGCGAGTTTGAACAATGTTTTTGCGCAGCGCATCGTCACCAACGTGGGTGACTTCCAATGACACCTCATAGTGGGCTGTAAAACCGTTGGCTGTACTAATAAACGATAGGCTCGTATAGGGGATACGCGTGTAAACCTCCACCTGGGAATTCAGAGAAAAAGAGGGGCTTTGCTTGCTGACGATATCGACATCGAACTCTGGAAGCGTTGCCTGTGCAGAGGCTCCTTCGACCAGCAACAATGCTATAAAAAGACAGCCCGCCCCGATAAGAGATCGCATGTTGTGACAATCTACCATACAGCCTTCCCCGTACAAAACATCATGGCCCGGCCTCATATAGCCAGACAATCGAATCCGACTCTTTTTCCACGGTTTAATATCGTTAAACGCGAAACCCTGTTCCAGCCAACCCCATCCGATGGTCATTTTGCCTTATCGAATGGTTGTACATGCTGTTTGAATGGCGTCTTATGGGACACCCGCTAGTCACCGAAAAAGAGCCGAAACGAATCGTTGCCGATCGAACACCTGGAGGTCGCTCATCTGCTCTCCGACGCCGATATATTTTACGGGAATTTGGAATTCATTTGAAATGCCAATCACAATGCCCCCCTTTGCCGTGCCGTCAAGTTTGGTGAGTACTAATCCTGTAACATCGACACTTTCAGTGAATGCTTCGGCCTGCCGGAGGGCATTCTGGCCCGTGGAAGCATCGAGTACGAGGAGTACTTCGTGTGGGGCACCTTCTACCTGTCGGCCCATCACCCGCTTGATCTTGGCCAATTCGTCCATCAACCCGCCTTTGGTATGAAGCCGCCCCGCAGTATCAATGATGACGACGTCGGCGTCTCGGCTGCGGGCAGCGGCGAGCGTGTCGAAGGCGACGGAAGCTGGGTCGGCGCCATGCCCTTGCTTGATGATCGGGACCCCGGCTCGTTCGGCCCAGATATCGAGTTGTTCGGTGGCGGCGGCCCGAAACGTGTCGCCGGCGCCCAAAATAACCGCCTGCCCTGCCGACTTGTATCGGTGCGCGATCTTACCGATCGTCGTAGTCTTACCAACACCGTTCACCCCGACGACCATAATCACATGGGGATGGTTCGGGAGAAGTGCGTCAAAAGAGACAGGATGTTCGGGCGCAGTGGTCAGCATCAATTGGGCGATCTCGTCGCGTATCATGCGGTTGAGTTCACCAACGGAGACGTACTTGTCGTTCTGCACCCGCGCCTCGACGGCTTTTATTATTTCGAGCGTCGTCTTCACTCCCACATCGCTCGTCACGAGCACTTCTTCGAGTTCATCGAGCAACTCATCGTCGACGGAATCACGACCGCGAACAAGCCGGTTTAATTTCCCAAAAAAGCTGGTACGCGTTTTTTCGAGACCGGCTTCGAGCCGATCTTGATCCGCAGCTACAGTCTCTTTCTTAAATCGATCAAATATTGCCATATAGAATCTCAGGCTGCAGTGGCATCCCAGGGAAATAATTTTGCAATCCGTGCAAGCGTCTCCGTCAGTGAAGTACCCCTTCGTTGTAATCGTGATAGCTGGAAAAGGTATTGGTATGGTAACTGGCAATGCGCCCATCCATGTCGAAGAGATAGGCGATGAGGGCTGCGCGGACCCACATGCCATTGCGGGCCTGACGGAAGTACATCGCCCGCGAATCATGGCCGATGGCCGTTGGAATTTCTTCGTTTCGCGGAAAAGGGTGGAGGATTGCGGCATACTCCTTCATCCGTCCTACAAGGGTTTCCGTGAGGCGGTATTTGGCATAATCCAGCTTCTTAAAAAAGGCTTCTTCATCCGGCGAATTGTGTTCATTCTGGATGCGTGTCATGTAGAGAAGATCCAGCCTGTCAATGACTCCTTTGAGATCATCTGCTTCGAAGACTTTGACACCCTTATCAGCAAGCCTCTGGAGGAATTCAGGTGACGGTTTGAGGCTGGAATGATCGGGTGCAACGAAATACATCGTCACGTCGTCATATTGGGTGAGCAAATTGGCAAGCGATCGCACGGTTCTCCCGCGGCCGATGTCACCACAGAATCCGTAGACCTTGCGGTCGGGCCCTTTACCCTTTTCATTAAGGTCGGGATACTTGCCACGCAGTTCGTCGAAACGGTTCCAGACAGACGAATCGCGCGTAGATCGCATCTCAAAAACGCGTTGAATGGTGTAAATATCTAGAAGTGCTTGCGTAGGGTGCTCGTCGGCCCCGGCACCGCCGTTGATAACGGGTACACTACGCTGGTTAAATTGGTCGAGGTCGTTCATCAAGTAGGCGCAGCACTCGGCCAGGTTCGGCACTTTGCTTCGCATGATGAGCAGGTCAAAATAGCTACTGAACATGCGTACCGAATCTATGGGCGACTCGCCTTTGTATTCAGACGACAGGCGAGGGTCGCGAATCTCTGCCTGCTTGAGACCGAGTAATTGGCATGCCCTCAAAAACGACAGATACGTGCGCGTGGAGGCCTGCGTGAAATAGAGCATGGCGCCCTTGTGCGGCAAGAGCCCTGAGAGAAACTTGTGCCCGTCTTTGGTGCGGGCGATCTCCTTCGTCATCGTGGCAATACGCCCGAGGTGATCGAGCAGACCCCTGTCAAACTGATCAGAGAAAATGACGTGCTTGAGGCGTTCGTTTCGTTCGAACTCCGGAATCTTCATCATCACAGGACGTATGATCCGTGATTCAAAATCGTGGAATTGCATCGTATTCTCAGGTCAGACTAAAAGGTCATTATTGTTCCCGGCGACTGCGGCCCAGCCCGTGCACTGGAGCCTCGTTAAATCTCTCTCAGCGTCGGAGCGACAACTTCCGCACCTTCCTCGATTCCCGGGCGAGTACGCCGGGCCAGGCGGAAATAAAGTCCCATGTATCGAAGAAATGAATACACAAGAAAGCCCGATGTGCCCACAAGGCAAAACTTCATGACGGGCGGGTCGGCATTGAGCAGGGCTGCCAAGGCCGTAACTGCAATAGCGGTTACGGCCGCTTTACCCCACCACATACTCATTACCACTAGGCCTGTAGTTCGACCCAGCAGAATTCCGCCGAGGACGATCAACAGGTCGCGACCGAGAACCAGCCCCAAAAACCACCACGGTAGACTCCCGCGCAAGGCCAGCGCCAGAAGCACAAGCCCGCCGCCGATCTTATCAGCCAGGGGATCGAGCACCTTCCCCCAGTCCGAGACGGTATCGGACCACCGCGCCACGCGACCGTCGAAATAGTCCGATGCAACAGCCAAAAGAAACAAGATAAAGATCCAGAACAGACGACCGTCAACTAGTACGAGATACGAAATAGGTACCGCCAATACCATGCGAAAAAGGCTCAACATATTGGGAACGGTCCAGAACCGCCCCAGCTCGGGCCAACTTTTTTCTACTTTTTCAGAAGACTCGGACATAGACAATTGGAACCCATTCAAAATCAAAGTAAGATACGCCGAACGGGGATATTGAATTGTGTTCGATTTCGCGCCGTAAGAGGTCTCGATACGATTTTCACGATGGTCACAATTTAGTGGTCAGATCAAATGCGAGTGCTTGCACCGGGCCGAGGCGAACATCCACTGAATGGTCCGCATTCACCCGTACACGCCCGCCAGTACAGTCGGTATCGGCGCGCTCACCGGAAACAACGTCGCAGTAGTCGCCCGGAGCCATGCCCGTCGACAACGTGACCGACAATCCCATCTCTGCCCGGTTGATAACGACAAATCCCCGGTCTGCCCGACCAAAGGCGATCTGATCGCTGCCGTTCGTCCACCAATGGGTCACCGAATCGGCCGGGGCCGTCACATTGCGGAAGCCCACCATGCCGGCTACGTGCCGGTGCTCGCATTGCCACGATTCACCGCACCGTACCGTAGCGCCGTCATAGACCGGCATCGTGTGCGCCTCCACATCTGCGGGCGGTCCCTGATCCGGGTCCTCGAAGGCATAGCTCGACATCAGCCGCGGCCGCCCATACGGATAGGCCAACATAAACACATTGGCCAGATCATGGAGCGCCCCGTCCTTGTATGTGACGATATGCGACCCGTGCCGCTGATTGTCGTGATTGTCGATGAAGACAAGGGCCGAGTCCGAAGGTAGAAAATGGGCCTGCTCCCAAATGGAACCCGGGCCATGGAGCCTGTCGAGCCGGCCCGACAGAAACGCCTCACCCACCTTCTGGCTGTATTGAAACTCGGTGACCGCGCCGGTGCCGAAATACGGCGTAGCCCAGTGCGGCGGGTCAGGGTCGACTACCTCTTGATAAACGTACGGATCACCCGCCACACGCGAGAAGATGGCGGAAATGTCCTTGGGCGCCATGTGCCGCGCGGCATCGAGGCGAAAGCCGGCGACCCCGAGCCCGACGAGATCGTTCAGGTAGGCGGCCAGCCGTGCCCGTACCTTCTCGGCCCCCGTATCGAGGTCGGCCAGATTGACGAGTTCGCACGTCCGAACCTGAGCCGGGTCGTTCCAGTCCTCGATGTCGTCGCCGGGTGTGATGCCGCAATGGTGAAAATCGGCGCGGTCGTACAGCCCCGGATAATTGTATTCAGAAAACGTGTCGCCAGCGGTGCCCACTCCCGCGTAAACGCCCGTCATGTGGTTGAGGACGGCATCCACGTAAATGTCGACGCCCGCGGCTTTGCACCGCGCCACCATGTCGGCGAAGGCGGCCCGGTCCCCGCTACGGGTGACCAGTTTATAACGCACGGGCTGATAGCGCTCCCACCACGGACGGCCTTTGACAACTGCGTTCTCCGCCGGGGAGGAAACCTGTACAGCACTGTACCCTTTCGGCCCGAGAAACGCCTCGCACTCCTCGGCCACATCCGCCCACCGCCATTCGAAAAGTTGCACGATAACGCCCCCCGGCCTGGACGTTTGAACCGGCACCGGCGGCGTCTCCGGCCCCATGCACCCGGCGACGACAGCCGCCAACATCATGCTCATGCCCCACTCATTACGCATCGACCCGCCCCGTATTATTTGTACTATTCAATCCATCCCCCCTCCCCTTCGACGCCATACGCAATACGAACTACGAAATTCGCGCCCCCTTCAGTGTCCGCCCCGGACGGCTACCGGCTGGTCTTCACGCGACCCCTCCTCCTTTACAAACAGCCACGCCACCGCCGACACGGCAAGCGTCGCCGTGCAGACCACGAAGATCAACCCTTTGTCCGCAGCCTTCCCCACGGCTTCCCCCACGCCCAGGCTCGCCACCAATTGCGGAAGGACCACCGACAGGTTGAACAACCCCATGTACAGCCCCATCTTCGCCTGATCCACCTTTTGCGACATGATGGCAAACGGCAGACTCACCGTCGCCGCCCACCCGATGCCCGTGATGGCCATCATCACATAGATGAGCATAGGCGACGTGCCGAGGAACAGCACGCCGGCATATCCCGCCGCCATGATCGCGATACAGATCATGTGCGTCCGCACGCGCCCGATGCGCTCTGTGATGGGCTCAAGCACAAAAGCCGGCAAAACGGCCCCCACGAGATTAAGGACGAGGAAACTGATCGACACCACACGCCCCATGTCGTTGTCGGAGAGCGCGGGCATTTTGTATTGGACATAGGCGAACATGTAGACGAACATCGTCTGCACGCCGATCCATGTGAACGAATGCGCCGCCAGCACTTTTTTAAAACCGATCATCCCGGCTTCTTCCTTTGTCCGGCCCGCCTCCGACTTCATCAGCGCCTCGGCCAAAAGCAATATCGTGAGCGCCAGGCAGCCGTATTCGAAATAAAAATTTCCCACCTCGATGTGGGCCAGCCGAAGTGTCATCGCATAGACGGCGTAGACCAGAAAGCCCCATAATGGTCGGATGGTGGTCAGGATTTCGAGGATGGAGAACGGGGTTGGCGCCACAGCATCGCCTTCTTCGAGTTCACGCGGTTCTTCGATAAACAAGGTCGGCACGATGGAAAAGGCGAGCACCAATCCTGCGCCCACATATATGAGCACAAAGTTACCCCAGATCGCACCGATGGCATACGCCATCACGCCGAACGTGCCCGAGATGGTTTGCATCCACGTATAGCCCCGCGTGCGGTTCACGCCTTCGGGCGTCACGTCGGCGATGATGGAGCGTGTGGGATTGAAGCTGACGTTGATGGCGAGGTCGAGGGAGAGGGCGACTGCGATGGCGACGCCTAGGATTCCGTCGAAGCCGAGGCCCGCCGAGATCACGTCGATATTGGGCAGGGCTAGCAGCATAAGCGTGCCAAGCACGCCGCCGATGAGAATGAACGGGCGCCGGCGTCCGTTCCAGAACCACACCTTGTCACTGACGACGCCGATGATGACCTGCCCGAGGATGCCGGCAATGGGTCCGGCGGCCCACACGAGGCCCACGTCGTGGATGTCGAGGCCGTACTTCGTGCTCAGGATCCAACTCAACGCAGAGATCTGCACCGAGAGCGCAAAGCCCATGGCCGTGGCGGGCATGCTGAGCAGTACAAAGAAGGGGTTGGAAAGCTTTTTCTGACTCTCAAGCATGCTTGTCTATCGGTTAAGAGACGGGAATGTGCCCAAAGACTATTCGATGCCCGTCCGGTGGAACACCGCGCCGGTTCGGGCAGGCATCAACACCCGGAGTGTATCGGTTGCCGGGAGGAGCGAAAGCGCCCCGGTGACGCCGGTGGTGGTGAAAATGGGCGCCAACCCTTCGCCCGTGTCGAGCGGCAATCCCCCTGTCGGGATCATCACAGTGCGCGTCGTGTCGGCCCGGTTGAGGACAACGACAACGGTCTCCTCTTCGAAAGTTCGCGAAAAGGCCAGCGTGTGGGTCGTGTCGTCGGCGGCGAGGACCCGGAGGTCGCCGTGCCTGAGCGCTCCGGAAGCCCTCCGAAGATGGATCGCCTGCCGGTAAAAATTGAAAACGGTACTGTCGAAGGCGACGGGATCGGGCGTTCGTTCGGTGCCGCGCGGATCGTGGGATTGCGGATCGTATGAGAGATCGGGCCACACCATCGGCATGCGATCGTCGGGGTCGTCGGCGCCCCACATGCCGGCCTCGTCGCCGTAATAAATCATCGGGGCGCCCACATATGTCATCTGAAAAAGGACCACGAGCCGTTGAATCTCGCGTTCTCGTGCATCGGGGGCTCGGATGAGAAAGCGCGGATCGGCTTTTGGAGAGGACCGCTCGCTCCGGTCGTAATCGTACCACTCCGGCTTGACATAGTCGTCGAAGGACCGGGCATTGACGATCATCGTCGGCAGGCGCGGCGTATCGTGCGAGTCAATGAGGTTTTGCAAAACGTATTGACGCGCCGGATCATACTCCTCGCGCCGCGTCGCGAGCGCTTCGGCAAAGACCGAAGGCGGCATTTTGTCGTCGATCAGATATCCCTTGACCGGGAAGGCGAAGCCGAAGTAATTCATCGTGGCCGAAAAGCCGCCGTCTTCGACGAATTTGCGGGCATCCTCCCACACCTCGCTCACCGTGTACGCCTCGGGGTTGAGTTCGCGGACGCGTGCGTTCCAGTCCTTCCAGAACTTCACCGGCACCTCATTCGCCACATCCAGCCGCCACCCGTCGATGCCGTCTGACGGGTCGCCGTCGCCGTTCGGGTCCATCCACCGGGTAGTGGCGTCGAAGATGTACTGCTTCGGACCCGGCTGCATATCGGTGCCGTCCTCGGTGTCGGCGAAGACCGGCAATGTATCGACGCCCCACCGGCCTTCGTATTCGAACTCATCGTCGGGCGTGCCCGGGTCGTCGAAGTGCTTGACGATGTACCAGTCCTTGTATGGAGATGCCTGTTGATTCTTGCGGAGATCGGCAAAGGCGAAAAAGTCACGGCCCGTGTGGTTGAAGACGCCGTCCATAACGATACGCAGCCCCCGCGCATGGGCTTCACGAATCAGCGTGAGAAACAGCGAGTCGGCCGCGGTCCAATGCCACGATGCCGGGTCACTCGTCTCGTTCGTCATGAGCGCGAAATCGCCGTCCGGGTTGGGGCCGAAGTACGGGTCGATGTGGTGATACGTGTTGCCGTCGTATTTGTGGAGCGACCGCGCCCAGAAAAGCGGGTTGAAATACAGGGCGTTGACACCGAGCCGGTCGAGGTAGTCGAGTTCGTCGAGGACACCCTGCAGGTCGCCGCCATAGCGCCGGTGGAAGACGCTCGCATAAAAATCGTCTCCCATCTCCTTCTCCCACGGCGCTCGGGCATACCAGTCCGCCGTCCACGCGGAGAGGGCCCAATCCTCGGGGGCTTTTTCGGGAAACTCAAGAGATTCGCGGGTGGGGTCATTCGAGGGGCCGCCGTTCCGGAAGCGTTCGGGGAATATCTGATAGAAGACGGCATCGGCGGCCCAATCGGGCACGGCCCTCGCGGCGGTATGTGCGGTGGAATCCGGTGATACTTCGTCGAGGGCGGAGCCGTCCGAATCGCAGGCGGCTATCCCGACGGCGAGGAATATGATCAGAGCGGCGATTTGCCATCCCCCGCTCATCGTATGTCGATCGCGCATGCCGTTTTATCTATAATGACGCCGCATCCGGACGCCTATTCTCGGTTATTATCGAATGAGCATCGTTGCTCGTGTTGTTGTGTGGCTGGCGGCGGTAAAATACAGGGTGGGATGAAATGATGCGGCGTCAATAGCCATGGCCCGCCACCTTGACACTTCCGACCGGCACGTCGATACGGCGCACGGGAACGCTTCGGGTTGCGCATACTGGTTCGTTGTCGAAACGGTGAACGGATTGGGATAATTCTGTTGAAGGGAGAAGGTTTCGGCCGCGGCTTCATGCTCGCGAGAAGTCGCCACCATTCCCTCTACAAAGGCATAGCCCGTATCGAACTCGAGGTCCGTAAGCTTCTCTGTCACACCGCGGCTCCAGAAGACGAGGAGCGAATCGATGCGCCTGGCGTCGCCGAGGCCAAAGGTAAGTGTGGGGCTCGAATACGAGGCAAAGCTGTCGCCGCCGATGACCGCGCGCGTAAAACACCGCCCGTCCGCTGCCGGGTAAACCGTTCTTCCAGACATATGCCTCATACCGTATGCTGAAGTCTGCAGTGGTTATCGCCCTTTCCGTCACTATGGTCAGCACCGGTTCCATCGTCTGCTGCGAACGCGCCGCACCACTGCCGACGACCGTCAGGACTAGGCCAATGCCGATCAAGATCAGGGAGGGTTGGAGGCGCTTGTACTTCATCTGCCTGTCCCCCGCTCAACCAGATGGATAGGAATCTGATGCGCCCGCCCGAGTGGTCATACGCGCAATCAATCGGGGAGAGAAGACCGTATGGGACGTGGGGCGTTCGGGGCGTTGCATGCGCATGAGGACTTTTTCGACCGCCAGTCGCCCCATATCGTACATCGGCTGTTGAAGGGTCGTGAGACCGACGTATTTGCTCACATTAATGTCGTCGAATCCGATAATAGCTATGTCGTCCGGCGATTGGAGGCCCGCCTCGCGCAGGGCCGCGAGCGCGCCGAGGGCCTGAATGTCGGAGGCGACGAATACGGCATCGAGGCCGGTATCGCGTGCGAGCAGCATCTTCATCGATTCATATCCGGCCTCCTCGACGAAACCGTAAGGCTTGCGATCACTTGCAGCCAAGCGACGCGGATCGAGCGCGTGGCCGGCTTCGAGGAGAGCACGTTCGAAGCCCTCCCGCCGCTGTGCCGCGGGCGGCGGCTCGGGGTCCACGGTGATATAGCCGGGACGCTCGTAACCGCAGTCGAGGAAGTGACGTCCGGCCATATACCCCCCTTTGATATTGTCGACCGCCACCGAGTCGAAGTCGGGGTGGCGGGCATCAACGAGCACGATGGGCTGTTTCACACTCCGCAGCCGCTTGATATTGCCGGCGGTGAGCGGAGTGGAAAGGAGCAACAACCCGTCGGCCCGCCCCCGCTGTACGGCACGCTCGAGTTGGTTGTCAACTTCCTGTGGCGATGGGGCCGCATAAACGAGCAAGTCGAAATCGCTGTCGACGACGGCATCCTGCATGCCACGGATCACTTCCATGTAAAAGAAATTGGAGAGCACCGGAATGACCGCGGCCAGCAGATGGGTCCGCCGCCGGGCCAAACTTTGTGCCGAAACGTGAGGCTGATAGCCCAGTTCATCCGCAATCGAAAGTACGCGCGTACGGGTGGAAGCCGATACGCGCGGGTGACGGTTAAAGACCCGCGAAACCGTAGCAATCGAGACATGCGCTTTTTCCGCAATGTCGTAAATGGTTACGCTCAAAAAATTTTACCGAACGATGAAAGCGCTTACTCAATTTCATTATAAAGAATCAATAACCATTAGGTCAAATTGTTTTTGGGCCTACCCAACCATTTTCAACATTTACACGGGGACTGAGTAAGCGCATACATGTTCAGCCTGAATCGTGCAGCATAAGGGCGAAAACGGTGATGGGATCGCGATCCGGCCCATAGAACATTTGAATGAGACGTACACCGAAGGCTATCTTATCGTTCGGTCTCCTTCATCCCGGTTTGCGCCTGCCCATGAAGCCCCCCACTGATGTCGTTTTTAGCCTCACGGGCGACGTATGCCAAAACAGCCGGGCCCTCCGCCAACTCCAAACGCTAGCCGGGATGGGACTCAACGTCGACGTTTTTATGCTGGGTTCCGACGAAGCGGTTGAGGAGCAAGAGCAAAACCTCCGTATGCACTCGCTACCGACGCCATTGGGGCACGGCCCGCGATTCTTTGCCGCCGTCCACCGGCGGTTTCGCGAGGCGGCCTGGACCACCCCTGCCCGCGTCTATCATGCCAGCGACCTCTACGTTTTACCGGCGATGAGCGCCGCTGCCCGCCGGCAGGGCGGCCGTCTGGCCTTCGATGCACGCGAACTATATACCCACGTCACCGCGACTGCCGGGCGGCCCCTCGTGCGCCACTTCTGGCGGGCCGTCGAGGGGCACTATATCCGTCGCGCCGATGCCGTGTTCACCGTCAGTACGTCCATCTCGCGTCATTTGGCAAACGCCTATCATGTGCCGCCGCCGACTGTGCTTCCCAATGTGCCCGTCTTCCGCCACGTCGTACCGGCGGGGCAATTGCGTCGGAAGGCCGGAATCGCTCCGGAGTCCGTGCTGATCCTTCATCAGGGGCAGATGCGCGCCTCTCGCGGATGCGAGCTCCTCGTCGATGCCATGCGCGACGTACACGGCTCCGCCCTGGTATTCCTCGGCGACGGCCCGCAAGAACAGGCTCTTCGGCTATTCGTCGCGAAACACGGGCTCGAAGACCGTGTACGCTTCCTCCCGCCGGTCCCGCCCGGCGACCTTCTCCCCCTGACCGCCGACGCAGACATCGGCGTCACGCTCCTCGAGGACACCTGTCTCAACCATCGGTATGCCCTGCCCAACAAGCTTTTCGAATACCTGATGGCCGGGCTGCCCGTGCTCGGTTCCGACCTACCCGAAATCCGGAGCGTCATCGCGGGATTCGATGTCGGGTGCGTCGTCGACCCGTCCGACCGGCAGGCGCTTGTCGACAACCTACAGGCCATGGTGGCGGACAAATCCGCCCGAAGACGATGGGCCGCGAATAGCCCGCTGGTTTTTGAGCGCTTTGACGGAGACGACGCCGCGGCGCAATTCATGGCGACCTACCGGCGTTTACTCGGCTGACCGTGCGTACGCCACCGGATCGCCCGGTACGACGACACCGCCGGCGTATTGGTCCGGGCGCCGATGTCGCAGAAAAAGTTGTCGGGCCGGTGACTGCCGGCACACATTGAGGTCGATCTCAGCATACAAGATCGCCTCCTCGTCGAAAGGTGCTTGCTCGACCATCCGGCCCATCGGGTCCACGACGAAAGAACCGCCTGAAAAGATGAGGACTTCCTCTTTGCCGATGCGATTGGCAAGCGCCATGAAATAGCCCTGCTGAAACGCCGCGACCCGCAATTCCGCCTCGTAAAGCCCTTCCGGCCACTCGCCGGCCGTACCAGCCTGTGGCACCACAACGAGATCCGCACCCCCGAGCGCCAGCGCCCGCAGGTATTCCGGGTAATGACGATCATAACAGATGGCGACCCCAATCCGTCCGGCAGCGGTGTCATAAACGGGCGCACCGGTGTCGCCGGGCGTGTAGAAATCCTGCTCGTAAAAGCCCTCATATTGCGCGATATGCATCATCCGCGTGACGCCGAGCAAGGTCCCGTCGGCATCGATAACCGGCGAAGAATCATAGCGGCCGCCGGGAGCGTCCTCATAGAGATTGAACACGACGACGACCCCGTGGCGGCGGGCGGCGGCCATGAAGGCCTCGGTGGTCGGCCCCGGCACGGGTTCGGCGGAGACGCCATCGCCCGGTTTTTTCCGGCATTGGGGAAAGAAAGGCATAAAAGCGAGTTCGGGGAAAACGACGAGGTCGGCGCCTGCGCCGGCGGCCTCCGCGAGGTCGCGCAACCCGCGATTGAGATTCGCCGATGCATCGGCATTCGGGCAGCGTTGAATGAGAGCGATTTTCATGGGAGCGAAGGTTGCGAGTCGAACGGAGTCGGTGAGAATGTACGCTGTGCCGAGACGATTCGGGGCAGCCCGGCCAGATCGTCCTCGACGCTCACCGCAGCATAACCGGCCTCGTAGAGCAGACCACCGACAGCCCGCGCATGATCGGCGTGCGTCTCGAAGAATACGTACCCGCCGGGCTTCAAGAGGACGCGGCCCCAATGTACGAGTACCCGATAAAAACGTAGTGGATCGTCGCCGGCGAAGAGCGCAAGTGACGGCTCATGGTCAAGGACTTCCGGCGCAAGCGAATCGGCCTCAGTGAACGGTACATAGGGTGGATTGGAAACGAGCAAATCGAGGGCTCCGGGCACCCGGTCGCCAAAATCAGACGCCAACGCGTCGGCGCCGATGAACATGATCGGCAGTGCCAGATGTCGCGCATTGCCGGTGGCGACGGTCAGCGCGGGCGCGCTAACGTCACAGGCATATACGTCGGCATCCGGGCACGCGTGCTTGAGGGCCAGTGCCATGCAGCCGCTGCCGGTTCCCACGTCGAGGATGCGAGGAGATGGACGACCGCCGAGTCGGAGAAGGGCCGCCTCCACCACCTGTTCCGTCTCGGGCCGGGGGATGAGCACATCGGGGGTGACGCTGAGGTGAAGGCCGAAAAATTCGGTGTGGCCGAGGATATACTGCAACGGTTCATGCGCTATTCGCCGCACGATCATGGCTTCCAACCGGTGTACTTCCGGAGGACTCACTGGGCGATCCGGGTGCGCATAGAACATCGCACGGGCACATCCGAGGACTTCGCACAGCATCCACTCTACATTGCGCCGGGAATCGTCGACCGATGCGGCATCCAGACGACGGACGGCATCCCGCATCACGACAAGGCACGTGGGCGATTCGTTCATGGGAACTCGATTCTCGCTAAAATGCGGTGACAAACCCGCCTCGCGGCAACGAAGTGACAAGGTACTGCACGCCGCACTGCCACGATCCATTCTTCAAATAATATCCGCAAAACGGGCCCGTTCCGGCCACTGTTTTGGATGTTAGATTCTTGCAATCGTTGGATGACAACGCGTACTTTGTTCGCGTTTCAATCTGAATTGCGATCCTTCTCCCCCGGTTATCTCGCCCCGGCGGGATTTTATTTATCTCGATAATGTAAGCGTTTACACTTTCCCGCTGCCAAGCCTGCTTTGTCCATGACCATACATCAAAAACTCACCGCTCTTTCAGCCAATCTGTGGTGGAGTTGGAATCCCGATGCCGTCTCCCTTTTCCGGCGGCTCAACCCCGGTGCCTATGTGGCATCGGGCAACAGCCCAATGGCCGCCCTCCGCCACGCAGAGGCCACGGTGCTCGAAGACGCTGATTTCGGCAGCGAGGTTGATGCCGTTTATGACGCTTTCAATCGGTACATGACCACGGACGGCGCTTTCGCCGACGGTCCCCGCACAGCGTATTTCTGCATGGAATACGGCTTACACGAGAGCCTCCCCCTCTACTCCGGCGGCCTCGGCATTCTCGCCGGCGACCACGCTAAAGCTACGTCCGACCTTGGCCTTCCCTTCACGGCCGTCGGGCTCTTCGTCCGCGGCGGCTATTTCAAACAATATTTCGATGACTATGGCCGCCAGCAAGCCGAATTCCCCGGCATCGATGCCACGCAGCAGCCGGTGCAGCTTGTCACCGACGAGCATGGGCAGCCGGTCATGGTGTCGGTGCATCTGGGATGGCAGGAACTGCATCTCCGCGCGTGGCACATCGCCCTAGGGCGCATCAACATGTACCTCCTCGACAGCGATTTCGACGCCAACCCGTTCTCACTGCGCTTCCTCACCCGGCGTCTATATCAGGGTGACCGGACAACCCGCATTCAACAGGAGATCATACTCGGCATCGGCGGGCTGAGATTCCTCCGCGCTCTCGGCGGTGAATACGACGTCTATCACATGAACGAGGGCCACTGTGCTTTCGTGACGCTCGAACTACTGCGCGAGCGCCTCACAAGCGGTCTCGGCCGAGCCGAGGCCGAGGCCGCCGTACGAGCCGAGACAATTTTTACCACGCACACGCCAGTCAAGGCCGGGCACGACCGATTTACGCCGGAGGTCTATATCGACCAGATGCGCGGCTTCCAACGGCAAGTCAGCTTCTCAGACTACGACCTCCTCGCCTACGGGCGTGTCAATCCAAACGATGTGACGGAGGAGTTCACGATGACGGTGCTCGGTCTGAAACTCTCGCGCGCCGCCAACGGTGTCTCGAAACTCAACGGGGAGGTGGCCCGCCATCAGTGGCATCATCTCTTTCCCGAACAGGCTGTCGCCGAAGTCCCCATCAGGCATGTCACCAACGGCGTCCATCTCCCTACATGGACGGCCCCGCATGCCCGCGCCTTCCTCGACGAATACCTCGGCGCAGACTGGCTCGAGCGCCGGCACGATCCGACCCTGTGGGAAGCCGTCAATCGCATCCCCGACGAAGCCCTCTGGGAATATCGCCGGATGCTCCGTAAGACGCTCATCGATTTTATCAACCATCACCTACCCACACAGAGCCTCCCGATGACGGCCGCGCTTGACCCCGACGTGCTCACCATCGGCTTCGCCCGGCGCTTCGCTACGTACAAACGCGCTCCACTCTTTTTCCACGATAAAGCAAGAGCTATCCAGTTTTTCAACCGGGCGAATCGTCCGCTCCAGATGGTCTATGCGGGCAAGGCCCATCCGCATGACGAGGGTGGAAAACAGTTCATTCAGGAGATTTACGAGTTGACGCAGCACCCAGCTCTCAAGGGCAAGCTCGTCTACCTCGAAGGGTACAATATGGAAATCGGGCGGATGCTCACATCCGGATGTGACGTATGGCTGAACAACCCGCGCCGACCCTATGAGGCGAGCGGTACAAGCGGCCAAAAAGTGGCTATCCACGGTGGGCTGAACCTGTCGATCCTCGACGGGTGGTGGCCCGAAGGCTACGACGGCGACAACGGCTGGTCTATCGGCGATGATAACTCGGCGGCCTACAAGGACCCGCAGATTCAGGACCCCGAGGATGCAGGATTCCTGTACGATACGATGGAAAAGAGCGTAATCCCGGCCTTCTATGACCGCGACAAGCACGGCCTCCCCCCCGCCTGGCTCGCCCGCATGCGCCACGCCATGCAGCACTTGCCCTATGCCTTCAGCGCCCACCGCATGGTGACGGACTACATCGAGCAAATGTACCGCGTCCCGGTCCGAGAGGTGGGCTGACGGCTTATGGGAGATCGGTACAGTGATGCCTTCGATGTGACAGCGTCGGCCAAAACCTGACGTTTGCGACTCAAATAAACCGCACTTCAAAATCATCATACCGACCAGTGGCGGGACCCCACTGGGAGGCGACGCCCGCGACGCGGGCACCAGGTGGGCCAAGGCGGACAGCATCGAGAAGCGCCTCCAGGACTTCGCGGGGGCCTTCAGCTTCCAGTTCCACCGACCCGTCTCGTTCGTTGCGCACCCAGCCGACCGCGCCGAGGCGATGGGCATTTTTCTGGACGAAATACCGGAATCCGACCCCCTGAACCCGCCCTCCGACCCGGGCTACGAGGCGTTGTTTGCCTGGCGTATCCATGATTTTTCCTTTGCGATGCGTGATCGTCCGGACGACTTACCGTCAGGGGTCGATTAAGACTGATCTGGGCGCTTTCCCTGAAAACGGCCATAAAAGGACTGCATCTCCGCCATATCGGCTTCCATATCGCCCGTCGGTTCAAAGGCCGGACCCATTCCGATTACCTTCCGACTGAAATCGAAATAGGCCAGTACGATGGGCACCCCGGCACAACTCGCAATGTGATAAAAACCCGTCTTCCAGCGTTCCACTTTCTTGCGGGTGCCTTCCGGTGCCAGCACAAGCACAAATGCATCTCGATTCCGAAACGATGCGACCGCTTCTTCGACAAGCCCCGTGCTCATCGACCGATTTACCGGGATCCCCCCCAGCCCGGTCAAGATGCCGCGAAACGGCCACCGAAAGATCGTGTGCTTTCCAAACCAATGAAATTCCAAACCGAGGGCCAATCCGGCGGCCATGCCCATGACAAAGTCCCAGTTCGAAGTGTGAGGGGCACCGATAATTACAAACTGAGAAAGGTCAGGGGCTTCTCCCTCAAATCGCCACCCCATCAAGGAGAAGACAAATCTGCCAAAATACCGCAGTAAGATGCGATTTCGGCGAGGCACTGATTCGCCGAGCACGGGTAGCGTCATAATATGTCGAAGGATGCGGTACTAGAGATTCGGACCTTAATATAGGAAAACGCCTGGCCATCAGACGACCCGAGCCGCATGAAGGTAGAGTGGCCATGTAATTTCCCGTACCACATCAATCGCCCCCCAGGCCGCATTCAAGTCTGCCCGGATACGTTCGGAAGGATCTGCCCCGTGTTGATTCCAATAGCGTTGCGAAGCCGACCACGAACTCAGGTACCCAAGGACCATCTCCTCATTCCACCGGGCCTTGAGTTCGAATGGCGGGATTTCCATACGGGGGAAAGGAAAATTGACCGCATAGGCATCGTCGAATACGCGACGCTCGGGCGGCCAATGCGAACCGACGATATCCCGGTAATAGTGCGTAAGAATCGCATCCACCTCGGGGGTGACACGCATCAGGCTGTATGCCCAGGCAGCCACCACCCCGCCGGGCTTTAGCACCCGCCGCACCTCCGCGAAGAAGGGTGGTGCATCGAACCAGTGGAGGGCCTGCGCGACCGTCACCAGATCCACAGTCGCCGACTCAAGACTCGTCCGCTCGGCGGGCTCGACATGGTAAGCGATCCGCTCCTGGGGTACCGCATGCGCGATTTGCTCGGCACTCGCATCTGTGGCAACCACGTGCTCGAAGTGTGCCGCGAGGGCCACGGCCGCCTGCCCGTTTCCTGTCGCACAGTCCCAAGCCAGCCCGTGCGCCGGAGCGCAGGCTGCGAGATATGCATACAACGCATCCGGGTATCGAGGACGATATCGAGCATAGACGGCGGAATGTCCCGAAAAATGATCTTTGAAGGTTGACATCGCGTCCCCATGCTGTCTGATCGAAGTTCACGTTGGCGCGGTGATTACGGCGCTGTACACGCGGGCAACCTGATCTCGCAAATTTTCGAGGAGACCGTCATTCTTGATCACAAAGTCAGCGCGGCGGCACAGTTCGTCGGGCGGCAATTGATGAACCATCCGCGCGCGCACTTCGTCCGGCGTGATGCCGTCGCGTCGGGTCACGCGGCGCACCCGTTCGCTGTCGGGCGCATCGACCACGAGCACGGCGTCGAGGAATTGTTCTCCGCCCGTTTCGAAGATCAGCGCTGCTTCCTTCACCATGAGGGCCACGCCATCGGCCAGCGCCTCCCGTTTCGCTGTCTCGAAAGCCGTGTACACGCGCGGATGTACAATGGCGTTGATGCAGGCCATATTTGCGTCATCGCCGAATACGCGGGTCGCCAGAAATGGCCTGTTGAGATGGCCGTCGGCATCATAACTTTCCGCCCCGAACACCGTCGTGACCTCGGAGCGCACCGCCGGGTCCGCCTCCATCAGCCGCCGCGCCTCGGTGTCGGCAAAAAACACGCGAGCACCGAGGGCTTCGAGAAGCCGGCATACCGTTGATTTCCCACTCCCGATGCCTCCGGTTACGCCAAGGGTTTTCATAGCACTGCTTTCCAGGATAATACTAGGCATCCCCGACCGATCGTGAGGGTCAAAAGTTCCATAACATCGATACGGACAAATTGGGTATGATTGACCGAATGCCCCGTCGCCCGGCGCGGCGAATGCGGCGAGCACTCGCCTCGGGGAGATCGCCGAACAGATGCTGCCGGATATGCTGAACGGTGAACCAGCCTTCAAAGCGAAGCGCCGACCCGTTCCGCATGGGCCACACCAGCGAGCCTGTCGGGCCGATCTGCTCGATGGACACACGGCCGGGGCGCGAAATCGTGGATTGAAGCACAGTGCCCCCCTCATCGCGCAGCACGTCACCCGCGTCATCGACCTGATCATAGCGCACCGTCGTGGCCCGATCGAAGTCGCTGCGAATGAAATAACGCAGCCCGATCTCCGCGGACACCCGGCGCCCCGCTTTGAGACGCACCCACCCGCTGTACGTCTGCAGCGTGTCGAACGGGATCTCGGAAAACCTCTTTTTGAAAAACCGCCCGAGACGAAGGTCGCTATAGCTCCCGGTGGTATGAAGCTCGACTCCCTGCCCCAGGTCCTGGCGCGCATCCACTTCGAAACTTAACTCGCGGGCGGACTGATCGGTGGGACGCCGGCCGGGAAGTACAAAATCGTCGACGGTATAGGTGGCTCGCACCTCCGAAACGAGCCGCACATGGCTTCGACGCGAAGGCGTCCACTGAACAGTGGGTCGAAACCGAAGAGAGCGCTGCACATTATTTTCAGCCGAACGGATCGCCTTCAAATATACGGTATGGAAAAAGGTACCGAAAACTTGTGTATTGATCCGGAAATAGCGATTTGGACGAAGAAGCACTCCAAAAGTCCCATTATAAAACAGTTCGTCGCGGTCATCCTGATTGATCTCGGGCGTGTTGTAGCGGAGCGTGCTTGCGGTGGCATCGACGTTGAGGCCGAGGAAGTGTGTGACCGTGGCGCGCGCGCGGCCCATGATCAGGAGGTATCCCCGATCGTTGTCTGCTTGTTTGAGGAGTGCCGATTTTTGCGCAGCTTGTGTTTCCGGGAGGTCAGCGGTATTGGCGAGGCTGCGCCGTTCTACCTCCGCGCCACCGCGCACCGCCAGCCGCCCCGCGAGGTCGGGCGTGTCATATTCTAGGCCGCTCTCCAATTCAAAGGCCCGCCGATTAAAATCAGAGTCGAAAAAGAGCGTGGACGCGGGTGCACGAAGATTTCGGATGAAACGGTTGTTCAGGGAAAGGTCGAGCCTATTAACGAATCGCAGTTGTTGGTGAACGTGCGTGTCGAGTTCGATACGGGCCGACAGTGTGTCGCTCGTCGTGGCTTCGATGGACTCCGAGAATTTGTCCGTAGCGAGGTTGCGATTCAGGAATGAGACCGCCTGATAGGCATCGCGACGAAAGCTTAAGAGCCGGACGTCCGTCAAAAACCGGGTGCCCTCGTAGGTACGTTCAGCCCGCCCATGCAGCCGCACGGCCCGTCCTCTTCGGGGATTGATCAGTTGCCACGTGCTCTCCCCCTCCAGCCGCAGCCGATAGGCATTGACGGGCGGCGGCGCCAGAGCGCCTCGGACACCGAGGGCAGGTCCGGCATCCAGGCGTACCGGGGCCGGACCAACATCAACCACGGCGCCGGGCCGTCGGTCCCATGCCAAGCCGAGGACCGGCTCCAGCCAGGCATAAGCGTGGGGCGAATACCGCATCCCGGCGAGAATAGTCTGGTTGAATACGCGACTCAGGCTGTACCACGCGGCAACCCCTTCGACCCGGAGCGCATAAAGATTGCCGAACGGACGGCGCAATTGCCACTGAACATGACTTTCATCTCTGAAGCTGAGGCGGTTCTCGAAGAGGATGAAGGCATCGGAGGAAAAGCGATTGGCAGTGGAAAATTCCCACGCGCCAATACGCTGGTTAAAGTGCATATTGGCCGTCCATCGAAACCGATTCACATCGCGCTCATATCCGGCTTCGAAATGGCGAACCGGCTGTCCCCGGACCTGATTCACTGTCCCGGCGACCATCAGCCCCAGCATTGCCCCGAAGATGAGCCGCCGAGCTGCATTATATCCATGTGCGCCCTCGCTGTGCTTCACACCCATGCCCCTCAGCCCGGCGGCCATGTCATCTGCCTCCCCCCGATCAGATGCACGTGTACGTGCGGCACCGTTTGCTGGGCATCGGGGCCGGTATTCACCACAGTCCGGTAGCCCCCGGTCAGACCCTCTTGCGCGGCCACCTTTCGCGCCACCCAGAACAAGTGTCCGATTAGGGGCGCATTGGCCTCGGTCACATCGTCGATTCCGGAGATGAGCGTACGGGGGACGATGAGGATATGCGTCGGGGCCTGCGGGCTGATGTCTCGGAAGGCCACACTCAGGTCGTCTTCATACACGATGTCGGCCGGAATTTCCCGGTCGGCAATTTTTTGAAAGAGTGTTTTCTCGGCCATGGATCCTTCGGTTGAAATGAATCGGAGCACCTGGGCAATATAGCACTTCGGCTTCAAAGGCTCTGCCCCTTTCCAATCCTGTCGGTCGCTTCTTCTTCCTCCGTCAGGGTCGGCCCAAAGAACAATCGCCGGAATCTCTCGTCTCACTTGCCGTCTTTTGCATGAATGCCCTCTTTGCCCCTCTCCGGACCGCATGCCCATTGTCTACGTCACACGCAAGGTACACTTCAATGCGGCCCACCGGCTTCACAACCCGGGCAAGCCGGACGAATGGAACCGGGCCCGGTACGGTAAATGCAACAATCCCAACTGGCACGGACACAACTATAGGCTGGAAGTGACGGTGGCCGGTGAACCCGACCCCGATACGGGCTATGTGCTCGACCTCGGCATCCTCAAAGAGATCATCGAGGCGCGCATCCTCGAACCCTGCGACCATGCCAACCTGAACCTCGATGTCCCATTTATGAAGGGCCTCATCCCCTCCACGGAAAACTTCGTTGTAGCCATCTGGCACGAACTCGTCGGGGCGATCCCCGCCGGCCGTCTGCACGCCGTTCGGCTGTACGAGACGGAACGCAACATGGCCGAATACCGTGGCGAATGAATCGCACGGTCACTCAACGCAATGCACCATGAACGCACACGACACCACGGACGGCACCGACGCCGCGCCCACCCTCTATAAGCGAAACGACTTGTACAATCCCGAGTCCACGGACGGCATCGGCACGCACGTTCATGCGATGCTTTCCATGCTCGGCGAGGACCCCGACCGTGACGGACTGCTGAAGACCCCCGAGCGCGTGGCGAAGTCGCTTCAGTTTCTCACGCAGGGCTATACGATGGACCCGCACGAGATCCTCACGAGTGCCCTTTTTAAAGAGGAATACAGCGAGATGATTCTCGTCAAGGACATCGAACTGTTCAGCCTGTGCGAGCACCACATGCTTCCGTTTTTCGGGAAAGCACATGTGGCCTATATTCCGAATGGTCAGATCGTGGGCCTGAGCAAACTGCCCCGTATCGTCGACGTATATGCCCGGCGGCTACAGGTACAGGAACGCCTCACGATTCAGATTCGGGATGCCATCGAGGAGGTGCTTCACCCCATTGGCGTCGCCGTGGTGATCGAGGCGACCCACCTGTGTATGGTCATGCGAGGTGTACAAAAACAGCATTCCATCACCACCACAAGCGCCATGAGCGGCGAGTTTCTGACCAATGCCCGGACCCGCACGGAGTTTATCCGCCTGATCAACGGACACTGACCATCCCCACGTCATCAACCCGAGAACCCGCGTGCCTCACATCATCGTCACCGGCTCCAGCCAGGGTATTGGCGCAGCCATCGCCCGGGCTTTCGCAGCCGAGCCCGAAGCCCGTCTCTCGCTCATCGCCCGCCGTGCGGATGTGCTTCAGGCCGTCGCCGAAGAATGCCGGGCACTGGGCGCACAGGCCTTCGTCCACCCCTGCGATGTGACAGACGATGCCGCCGTCGCCCGGGGCGCGGCAGCCATCCTCGAACGCCACGGCGCGCCGGATGTGCTGGTCAACAATGCGGGGCTGTTTCGCCCCGGCGACCTGGCCGGCACGCCCGTGGCCGTGTTTCGCACACAGCTCAATGTCAACCTGACGAGCGCCTTCCTCCTCACACAGGCGTTTTTGCCCTCGATGTTGAAGGCAGGCGCGGGATCGGTCTTCTTCATGGGATCGGTCGCCTCGATCCGTGCTTACCCCGGCGGGCTGGCCTACTGTGCCGCCAAGCATGGCCTCCTCGGGCTCGCCCGTGCCGTGCGGGAGGAGACGAAGGACCGCGGCATCCGCGTGACGACGCTGCTGCCGGGTGCCACGCTCACGCCAAGTTGGGACGGAGCAGATATACCCGAGGCACGCTTCATGCCCCCGGAGGATGTCGCCCGGGCCATTGTGGACGTGTACCACCTATCCGACCGAACCGTGGTCGAAGAACTGCTCCTCCGCCCGCAGGAAGGGGATATTTAGTTGGCTTCTGGCTGTTGGCTATTGTATCCGTTCCGGGAACTGTGCAAAACCCATCTGTAGAGACGCGCCGTAGCGTGTCTGAGACTTGTCGCCGCACGTCTCTACCATAGGTATTGCCAGGGATGGGCCGATTCTTTTGCCATTGCGAACCCTTATCACAGGTCCCGCCGGTTACGACTCGGACGTTGGTTTCTATTATTGCCGGATCCTATCTCCCCGCGACTCCCTTCCAACGACCGGCGCGGCAGGCGTTTATCTCGGCCTGCAGTCCCACGCTCAGGCTGACGGGATACGGCGGCTCCGCCTCGTCGCGTGAAAGGAGAGGTTCGGGCAAAGTGGCCAGCGACGAGCGGGCATGGTCGCGGGCCTCGTCGAGTGCTCGGCGCCCGGCATCCGTGCGGCGCCCGTGGCGCATCACACATTCGAGGAGCGGCTGCCCGTCGTGCGGCTCGTCGGCCAGCGCAATCACATCGCCGACGGCATGCCCCGCATGGAACGTGCGGTAGAGCTGTTTCCGGCCCGGCAGGTTGGATTTGTCCTCCGCCCATTTCATCCGGGACCGTCCGCCATAGGCACACAGCTTATATGCGCTGTCGAGATACGGATGATCGGCCATGGTGCCCATGCGCGTACCGACGCCGAATCCGTCAATGGGGGCTCCCCGCCGGAGCAAATCGGCGATGACGTACTCGTCGAGGCTATTACTGGCGAAGATGCGCACGGTGTGCAGCCCGGCCGCATCTAGAAGGGCCCGCGCCTGCCGCGAGAGGGCTACGAGATCGCCCGAGTCGAGCCGGACGGCCTGCACCCGGAAATCCGTCCCCATACGTTCGGCCATCCGAATGACCTTTCGGACGCCTTCGAGCGTGTCGTTCGTATCGACGAGCAACGTCGTTTCGGGATACGTATCGATGAATGCGCGGAACGCCGCTTCCTCATCGTCATGCGCCTCCACATAGCTGTGCGCCATGGTGCCGGTGACGGGAAGGCCGTATACTTGCCCCGCCAGCACATTCGAGGTGGCACCGACGCCGGCGATATGATAGGCCCGCGCCGCCTTAATGGGCGCGTCCGCGCCGTGCATCCGCCGCATGCCGAAGTCGACGACCGTGCGCCCGCCGGCGGCATACACGACCCGGGCCGCCTTCGACGCAATGCCCGTCTGAAACGTGACCTGGTTGAGCAGAAACGACTCGACCACCTGCGCCTGCCCGATCGGCGCGACGACCTCAAGAATCGGCTCGCCGGCAAACACAGGCGTCCCTTCCCGCACGGCAAAGACCGACCCGGTAAAGCGAAACCCCCCGAGAAAATCGAGGAAATCAGGGGCAAACAGACCGAGGGTGGCAAGATAGGTGCGTATTTCCGGCGAAAAGCAAAGGATTTCGAGATAGTGAAGGGCTGTATCGAGGCCGCAAGCGAGCAGAAAATTGCGCTCGGAAAGCCGCCGCACGAATAAGTCGAAGACAGCCACGTCGTCCATGCCCTCGCGGAAGTAGGCCTGAAGCATAGTCAACTGATAGAGGTCTGTGAGCGCCGCCATATTGGCGTCGTCGACCCAGCAATGTGCCTTCATCCGTCGAAGGAAAAGGAATGATTCAACAGGTCGAGAGGCTGATCCGAGCCGTCGGACATATTCCCGGCGAAGGCTTCGCCGAGTCTCCCCGGCCAGGACTCCAGGGCATCGATGGACCGAACCCGATGTACCCCGGCAGCGGCAAAGCGGGCAAACGCTTCATCGGCTGCCGCCGTGAAGTCGACGCCGCCGGGCACCACGATGGGCGAGGTGCAATCTTCGAGTAAATAGAGGCGCCCGGCCATCTCCGGCACCTTGCCGACCAGATCGGCTACGGTCCAGGCCACACAGTGGCTCTTAGCTTGCCCTGCAACGATGACCGCATCGTAGGTGTGGAGCCGCTCAACGCGAGCGGCCTCGGGCGTGCAGATTGTCTCGCCCTGCGGCCCACGCTCCACTTCGGGCCCCAGAGCCGAATAGTGTTCCGTTAGTGCGTGGGTCCCCTTGATCACGATGTCCGGCTGGCAAGAGCGGGCCATGCTGTGGAAGAAGACGGCCTCTTCGACGGCAGGCACGAGCGCATGTCCGATCCCGCCGAGCATGGCATGGTACGGCCATACCGTCAGTGCATACTTCCCGTCCCGTTCGAGGCTTGCCACGTAATATTCAAGGTATTGCTGACCGTATGCCGGCGTTAAACCGAGTTGATCACAGAGTGCTGCATTGAAGCGCCAACGGCCTTCCGCCACATCGGCTGTTGTGATGGGTGTGAAAGGCGCGGGATGATGCCCGTCGGCATCGACGAAAAAGAGGCTGTGGAATATCTGCATCGCCCGATGGGTGTCCATCGTCGGCATGATCCGCGTAATGCTCGCGAGATGGCGATAGATAAATGTACAGAGTCGCCGGTTGTCCTCCACGGCTGCCCGACCCGAGACCCCGCCAACGAAAAGCTCGAAGTCCGGAATGCAGAACGTATTCTGTACGTCGATGAGCAACAGGCAAACCCGGAACGTATCCTGCCCTGACGGGAAAATACTCTGGCTGCGGCACCACATCGCTGCATCAGTGGCACGCGCCTGATAGGCCACGCGCCAGAGTTCACCAACTCTTTCTGAATGGTAGTGGGGCGGTATGGGAAGCGTCGTTGTCCTCATAAGACGTCGAGGTGAAGTCGCAGAGAGCCTGTAAATATAGCCCGGCGCGTCAGTTCATTCGCGGGTCGTCGGGAAAATTGGCCAGGATGGCATATTCACCTCCTTTCCTACGTAAAGTATCTCGCCAGAGCACGTCCGGCTCTTCGGCAAAGACCGCTTTATTTCCCGATTGTGAGAGGAACCACCCTCCCTGCTGAATTTCGTCTTCGAGTTGATCGGACGACCATCCGGCATAGCCGAGAAAAAATCTTAAATCGCGGGCCGATACTTCCTCCTCTTCAATGATTGCCTTCAAAGCCTCAAAGTCCCCACCCCAAAAAACATCATCGACCACCGAAGCTGCTCCGGGTATCCGGTCGCCGTAGCGATGGAGATAATGCAACGTATTGGACTCAACCGGCCCTCCGAGACTAAGGGGAGCGATATACCGGGATTCTCCTTCCATAACCTCCCCCAGTTGAAGTTCAAGAGGGCGATTTAAGACGAGCCCAAAACTCCCTTCCGGGCCGTGTTCGCACAAGAGCACAACCGTTCGGCGAAAATTTGGATCCGTCAAAATTGGTGGTGCGATAAGTAATACACCGGCAGCTGGTTGAATGTCTGTCATGTTTCCAGAATAGAAATTCGGTTCTTCCGTTTCGGCGCGTATACACCGTTTCCCCAAATTCGCTTGTACATACTCAATTTAACAATTCATTTGTCAAGCCGATCCATTGCGTGGTTCCACACCCCAAGTATCAACCCATTCATGCTGTTTTTTCATGAACTATCTGCCTGGAATAAGCATGGTATGGGGCACAACGAAAGAAGACAAACACCTCGTGGACATTCCGAGTGCCGGAATAACCAAACCATGATAAAATGAACAACCCTCGCTCCGCCCGACCGATACTGAATCCGCGCCCCCGTCATCGTAGTACTAATTTGCCGGGGCATGTCTCGCCACCGATGCTTTCGTTCGATGAATATGTATCAATCATTGCATCAGGCCCTGAGGTGATGGCCAAGGCCTTGAGTCGTTATATACAACACCCTGGCGACCGCCCATCTAATGCCGGCGTAAGTGAAACAAACCCGGGTTCTATGACGCAAACTCGTCGCGCTGCGGATAGACGGGTCGGAGACAATCCCTCACTCGTGGAGACATTTGAGCAATCCAAGGATTCCCAAAAACATCCGGAAGCATCCGATACTGTGAAAGAAGATCTCTCCGTTTTCGAGATATACGGCCTGGACGCGAACACGCCAGAGCTCCCGGCAGTAGCGATCCCAAATGAGGAAGAATCATCCAAAACGGAAGTCCTCAATGAATCACCTTTACTGGATACGCCAGTGTTGGAACGACCGGTCTCCGAGAACCATGCAACGGCTTCTACCAAAGGCGCCTTCGGCGCGGTCGTGATGCGCGGCATGGTGGCCACAGTGATTGTCGCAATAGCTTTTTGGGGTTCGTATGAGTTGCTCAAACTTTTTGGATTCGACGGCCACTTTCAAATTTACGGCTTCTGAGCGTCTTCTCTTTCGAGGGCGCGCCTGGCACCGCACCACCAGTCAGCTCCCCGCGTGATGCTGGTGACGGTTATCCCACTGAAATGGGGAACGAGTGAGAGCAAGATCATGGGCACTTGATCCCACTGTCTGGAGAGGATGAGCGTTTCCAGCTTGTCCGCGTTAATGCGAGTCCAGCGCCATTTTTCCCTAAGTGCTTCCGACTTCTTCCAGTAGTTTCGTTCGTCCCATGCATGTGCACTTTCGTCAATCACCTCGTAGATAGTGCGCAAGTTGAAGACGAAGAAGGCCGCCATGTCTTGCGCTTCTTCGTCGAACGAGGGACGCTTGGCCAATAGGCGCAAAACCTCCGCACAGGAACGCATGCAGGCGTGTCGCTTTTTTGCGGGAGTCACACCGGTGGAGATAATCCGGCTCATCTATACCTGGGTCGTTAAAACGTGTTGTGGGGACGTCGTGAATATAGTCTCGTTCGTGTCATCCCGGCAATATGATCGCCACCATTTTCACTCCACGTATTTCGTCCGATGTGCGAAAGGATCGGCTACAAAATCCTCTGCTGCCGTCTACCTCCTCGGTCTGCTCCCTCACGGTCTCGCGGCACTGTTGCAGCCTTCCTCCGCTACCAGCTTTCAGCCACGAGCCCTCAGTGAAAGGCCTCATTTCACGAGCGACATCGTCCTTGTCACAATCCGGTCGGCCGTTTCGAGCGTGTAAAAATAGAGCCCGGACGCTCGACCATTTGCCTCGAACCCTACCTCATGCCTCCCAGCCTGTCGGATGCCATCCACGAGCGTGGCGACACGGCGTCCAAGGATATCGTACACCGTAAGACGGACCGCTTCGGCGCGGGCGAGGGCGTATGGGATCCACGTTGAAGGACCGAACGGGTTAGGATAATTCTGATCAAGGCTTGCCTGTAACGGCAATGGAGACACATCTTCCGTGGCCGTGATGCTGGGGATCGAAAACTCTGCCCGGATCAAAAGTGTGGTATTAAACAGGGAATCTACCACGGTGCCGCCTGCATCTTGCAGGCGAATATCCCAGAGACGCGACCAATTGCCGCTTGAAAATTGCAAAAATGACGTATTCTCGACGGAATAGGGCGATACTCCGATAATCAGGTCGTTGGCGTCGGAGCCAGTATCCGTGATACCGACATAAATCGTGTCGGGTAGATTGGAAAGTTCGGCGGCATGATCCTGCAAATCCACCGTGATAAAATTGGCCTCACACGTACCTCCGGTAAAACAACTAAAGGTCTTGGGGGACTCCGTGTCGGTAAAATCAAACGTGAACAGACGATCACCGGGTTGCCCGGTCCCGTCGTCCGTCCAGACGCCGAACTCAAAATCCTTGGCGCCAGGCGTCGTGCCGTCGAATTGGCTCTGATAATAGGGCGATATCATCACCTTCGAAAGCATCCCGTTTTCAGGTACGGTGAAACGCGTTGCCTCCGTCACGCCTGAACCCAAGGGGACAAATTTTCCATTTAACGAACTGCCCGTATCGTACGAAATCTGTTCGATGGTAAAAGTCTGTTCTTGCATCCACGTAGCCGAGTATTTAAAGACCACCGGGGTTACGAACTTGCCGATCTGCACATGGGGTACGACAGCCGTAATGCGATCATAGGTACCCGGGAATGAATTCGTCGCGGTTCCCGGCACAATATTTTGTACCTCCGTAGTTCCGTCGGTGTGTTCTAGAATTACCCGCGGGCGGAGTTGCGCCCGTTTTTGATCCAAGAGCGAAACATCCGCCACTGCATCCAAATTGAGATTAAAATCCTGCACGTCGGTCCACGAGAGATACTGTACGCCGCCGTTGTTGAGCGTAAACTGAGCCTCTGGCGTTTCACCTATCGTGCGCCCATCGAACACCATATCTGCCGGTGCATGCACATCGGTCAGATAAGGATTCTGATATCCATATTTGGCGCCCACACCCGGATCGTTCAAGAAATTGGCCGTGTGAAAATCTGCGACGAGATCCATAACGGTTTCAGCTCCCAGAACGTCATTGTACCCAATCTGATCGTCGCCGGGATCCCGCGTTATAGAGCCCACTGTGAGCGTGCCAACCTGCTCCGACATATACTGATGAAAGAAGACACCCCGTTGGCGGTCGATAAGGCCGCTGTCCCGGTATTCAAAAAAGGAAGTATTGTGTTCATTCAAATCATCGAGGTAGGTGATGCGACGACCTTCGTATCCATTCATATACTCGGCCCATTCCGATTGTGCCTCATTGACAAATGTTGATTCGGTTAGGTCGTAGTTGGCATGGATAAGGTGTTGGTATTCGTGGGCAGCTGTAATGAGCACGAAAGTAGAGTCGCGCCCAAACCTACCGGGGTCGGTGATGAGCGGGTCCGTATCGAGGTATAAAATGTCCGCCTGATTACCCTGACCGGCCTGCGCATTTATATCAATATCGGTCGGAGTGAAGAAACCCAGGATAAAGACGCCACTCTGTGCAGAACTACCTTCGGTAACATCATATACGAGAATGTCGACGACGCCGTCACCGTCAAAGTTCGGTGGATTCCCAAAAACCTCGTTGTCGTTGGCAATAATACCCTGGGCCGCATTCCACGATCCTTCCGGCGTACTGGAGAGAAGTGCTTGATCGAGCAATGAGATACTCGAGGCCGATACGACACTGAGTTGGCTGGTCTCAACCCAAACGTTTGCTACCGCATTGGAAGACTGAAGCTCAAAAGTCTTCGCTACCCATTGCGGACTAGGATCCTGCAAATTGATGAGGACATTAAAGCTCTTGGCCTGACCAATTTCGTATTTCCGAGCTGATTTTCTCGCCGGAAGAAGACCGGCTTCCTTAGCCTGATGGAATGCTTGCAAAGCCCCCTGACCCTCCGGGCTTTGCCAGAGACGCATCGAATAATCCAATACCTGCGGCGAGGATGCGACGGGTGCTAGGGCGCCCGTCTGATGCGTAATGCGGCCTCGAAGCGTGGTCTGGGCCAGCAAGGGCGTCGACGCGAGGCAGAAGAAGAATAACGTGACGTACTTTCGCATGGATCTGAAACGTGTGAGAGCGTGGGTGAGCATGGAAAAAATAATTGGCCATCCCGTCAGGATGAGATGCATAAAGACGGCTGCATTTTCGCGCCGTGATTGAGAGAGTGCATAAGACGTGGACGGTCCGTCATGACAACAAAAAGGTAAGACTTAGCGAGCACCTTTTCACGGAGGCAGCGATTATTGCACTCGGATCGCGTTTTCGCAGTCAGTTCGTTACTTGATGGGGTCTTGTGATTGAATCTTTCTCGTATTATTCTGTCACACAGAATCTATTAATTAAACCATAATCACTTCATGGCCCACGCCCGCACCTTTTTTCTCAGCTGTTCTATAGCCGTCTTTGTTCTTGTATCGTCAGGATGCGCCTCCACTCAATCATTAACTGACGTGATTACAGTAGAAGGCAGTGTGAACCGACGAGGCAACGAACCCTTCTCAGCTTTCATGCTTGAAACGAGGGACCACAACTTGTACGTCCTAGACCTCACGGAAGGTATGACGACCTCTTTCTCGTTGACGCAGCGTTACCGAATTACGGGGCGCGTATATCTGAGCGATTGGAATAGTCGGCCTTTTACGCATCTTCACGTCATGCAAGTGGAGCAGATCGGCAACTGAGCACTACTTGCTCATACGAGCTGGCCTCATCCGCGCCAGCGCCGAGACGGGAATGATCCCGAGTCCTAAAACCGCGCCGGCGTAGACGACCAACAATCCGCCTTCGGCCCACCAATTTCGCAACTCCGGAAAAACGTACCAAGCCGAAAACAGCATCGCCGCCACACCGCCCAGGGCAAGCACTCTGCCCCATGTGTAAGGCACCAGATAGAATCGGCGCACGATGAAGTGGAGCATCAGTGCCATGATCGCATAAGATGATGTGGTAACCCAGGCTGCCGCCAGCATCCCGTATTGCGGGACCAGCCATGCATTCAATACGAGTGTTGCCACGCTACCAACGAGGGTGCAGTGTACGAAGTACTTCGTCTGCTTCTCGATATACGCCCCCGCCGCAAAATTGTAATACCACCCCTGAAACACGTAGCCGAGCAGGGAAATAGGGACAATAAAAAGACCCATCCAATAGCTTTCGGCTACCAGATGGCGTCCTCCTGGCAGCGGCAAGGCCACCAGTTCTTGCGCAAAGAAGGAAACGCCCAGCAGTACGAACAATGCGACGGCGGTAAATACTGCAAATATGCGTGCGAACAAAGGACGAGCGTCGTCGTCGCGGGCATGCTGAAGGAAAAATGGCTGCCATGCGTAACGGAACATCTGGGTTACGAGCATCATGAAGACGGCGAGCTTTATGCATCCGCTGAAGACGCCAACCACGTAATCACCGTCCGGAACTTTGCCCATTGCGGCCAGTGCTGCCGGATCAATCCGGTCACCGTAGAGGGCCATCACGCGCTCAGGCGTCATGCTCTCCAGGAAGAACCGGTTGACCACCTCGTTGACCGCATACCCGATCCCGCCCGGTACGAATGGCAGCCCGAAAAGGAGCAACTTCTTCCATAGTACGCGATCGAACGACCAGCGTAGCGATGCCCGAAAGGTGGGAATTAGCAATAACAACGCAATCGCTGAAGCCGCCGTGTTGGCGATAAAGACCGAAGCGATGCCCCGGTGCATCCCTACGATTAGTACGAGGTTGACCCCCACGCTTACCAACACGCCCACAAACCGGATGATGGCAAATCGCCACGGCCGGTTTTGCAATCGCAGTTCTGCAAAGGGCACCAATGTGAGCGTATCGAGCAGGAGGATGGCTGCTGCATAATAGAGCAGATATAGCCACTTTGGCTCCAGTCCCACTATGGTCCCAGCCGTCCCCCGAATGCTCACGATTAAAAGTGACAGCACAAGCGAAGTGCCCGCGAGCGACCAGACGGCTGTACTGAAAGTCAAGCAGCGGTCGGCAGCCGAACGGGTATCGGAAGCGTATTTCAGATAGGCCGACTCCATCCCGTATTGATAAACGACGTTCAGAAATATGAACGCCGCATACACGATAGATACTATGCCATATTCATCCGGCGAGAAGAAGTGAGAATACAGCGGAAAAAGGGCGAATCCTACCATCCGCGCGATGATAGACGAAACCCCGTAGACAGCTGTCTCGGAGGCAAGTTTTTGAATACGATTGGAAAAGCTCATGTATCTCCAATCGACAATCGATATATCGTCGACGGTTTATCAGACTTTGAAAATGTGGGCGAAACCTAGCGACCTTACTAATCCCGTGCAACCCACAGTGTAGAAATGTCCTCAACTTAGACGATGAAGTTGCCTACCGGCACTATCTGCTCAACAAAATAGCGGACGGCTAGATGATAGCCGGCCACGCCCAGGCCGCTAATTTGTCCGGCGCATACGGGTGCGATCAGCGATAAATGACGGAATGGCTCACGCGATTGCACATTGGACAAGTGCACTTCCACAACCGGCGCCAAGATGGCCGCAACGGCATCTCGGAGAGCCACTGAGGTGTGGGTATAGCCGCCAGGGTTGAACACCACTCCGGCGGTTCCATTAGTATTGCACGCGTGTAATTGATCGATGAGGACACCCTCATGGTTGCTTTGAAAAAATGAGAACGTCACCGCGGGAAAAGTCTTCTCCAGCGAAGCCGCCACATCGGCAAGTTTCATGTGCCCGTAGGTCTCGGGCTCGCGCACTCCCAGAAGATTCAAGTTAGGCCCGTTGAGGATGAGCAAATGCAGGTCTGTGTTCATAACTCGTGTTGTTAGCGCCGGAAGACGGTGGAATACTGCCTTTTCAAATGGGCGGAAATTGGTCGACCTTACGCGACCAAGAAAGATAATCCATCATAACCCAGATTGATACCGTCCGGAAGCGCGGCATCCTCTTCAGCGTGAAGGATATCATGCGTCATGTGAACGAAATACGTCTGCCGCGCGCCGATTCGCTGCGCTGTGGCGACGGCCTCTTCAATAGTAAAATGGGTGCGATGCGGTTTGTGACGCAGGGCATCGAGCACCAGAACGTCGAGCCCCCGTAAAGAGGCGAAACTATCTTCTGGAATTCGGTTGGTGTCGGTGATGTATGCTAAGCGTCCGACACGATAGCCCAGAATGGAGAGCTTGCCGTGGAGTACCTCCACGGGCGCCACCCGGACCGAAGTGCCGGTATCGTACCGGCTTGCCACATCAAACGGCCCGTCTATTTCCTCCAATTTCAGTATGGGTACACCGGGATACGTCCCGTCGCAGAAAATATACCGGAACATGGTACGGAGCACGCCGGCTGTGTTGGCCTGAGCGAAGCATGGAATAGGGTTTCTGTTTCCAAAAAAGAAGGGTCGTAGATCATCCATCCCTACGACGTGATCAAAATGGTGGTGCGTGAAAAGCACGCCGTCAACGCGGTGAATATGGGCTCGGAGTGCCTGTCGGCGGAAATCCGGACCGACATCGATAAGGAGACACAGTCCGTTGATTTCGATAAAGCAGGCGCACCGCGTTCTTTTGTCTCGAGGATCCGAAGAGCGGCACACACGGCACTCACACCCAATGACCGGCACACCGGTGGAAGTGCCTGTCCCCAACAGGGTCACCTTCATGGGACAGGCCTCACTTGACATTTACAACTCCCCCTCTAAGCGCGTTGGACGACGACGTGCCCACAACCCCTGGAGGGCCGACCGAACTGCCGGCCGAAGAAAGACCGTATCCACCGGCATTTCGCGCAGCGCATCAGCCAGCACGGCGAGATGCGCTTCAGGCGGATGAAGCAGATTCAGCACCACAACTTCTTCCTGTTCGACGGTGCATCGACCTCCACGAAAGCGGCCCTTCTCTTTACGCACTGTCAGCCCCATCTTTCGGACAGCTTCCTCCAGTTCTCTGACAATCTGCTGTTGTTTCATTTTCCAGTCAACGATATGCCCCACCAAGAAAAATATTCACCATAACCCAACCCCGAAGCCCGGAGTCATGTTTCACTCTTCTCGAGATGCTGACCTAAGATCGTCCGGCAGATATTCAACAGGTAATCCCTCCATCTCCATTATTTTCAGGGCATTTGTTGTCGGGCACGGCCCCGGGCGGAGCCGGTAGTCGAATTTCATTCGACCGTCACTTATTTCTTCTCGGAAATGGACATTGCGGAGACCCTCGATCGTCTCGTCAAGGTGCACCAATTCGAGGTCGTGTGTGGAAATAGCGCCGATGCCGTTCCCGCCCGTCAGTGCCCGGACGAGCGACCGGCTGCCGTGTAATCTTTCTCGGTTATTTGTGCCGCGAAATATCTCGTCAACCAGAAAGAAGAGCGGCAACGACACGGGGGCCACCAGGGCGTCCAACAATGCTCTTAATCTACGCACTTCGGCGTAGAAATACGAGATTCCGTCGTTGACTGAATCGGCCACTTGTAGGCAAGTAAACAAACGCATCGGTACGGAATGCATCGCGTCCGCGTCCACCGGCCCGCCGGCCTGGGCCAGGGACAAATTGATCCCCAGCGTCCGGAGGAACGTGCTTTTTCCAGACATATTGGAGCCGGTAATGATGACGACCTCACCCATCTTCCCGACGGTAAAGTCATTGCGCACTTTTGCCAGTGCCGGAAGGAGCGGGTGACCCATTTGCCGTGCCTCAAATACTGGTTCGGTCCCCGGCACTATTTCGGGAAAATGGTATGACGGATGAAGCGCGGCAAAATTAGCCAGCGCACCGAGAGCCTCCAGGTCATACCATGTGTCGAGCCAGCGCGGCAGCACCACCCGCAGATCGGCCTTGTAGCGTTCGAGCCGATGGGCGAAATACAGATCCCACGGCATCACGGTATTCAGCACCAGCCAGAGGACCTCACTTTTCTGCGAACCGGCGGCCATAGCGATCCGAGTGATGCGTTTGAGCTGTACTGATGGCCGTTCCTCACGAAAGGGAGCGCATAAACGTGCAAGCCGTAAATGGTGGTCCAGTGGATACGTCTCCAGATAGTGCAAGACGGCTCTGAAGCGCCTAAGTGTCTCATCGAGTTCTTGGGCTTCGTCGAAAAGACTACTATAGCTCCGGCGGCGAAGCAGATAGATCCAGGCATAGAGCGTCAAAGAAAATGGCCACAAAGCCGGCGTCCATTCTAGAATGTGGCAGACTACAAGCACAACGTTCAGTGCACTTAATCCAAATAGCCCGATGAGCCAGGGCTTGATGCCCGGATTTTCGTGTTGTTCGAGCCATCGGATCACCCCTTTCCCGTCCCACGGTTTGGCAGTATGCCCGGCGGCCAAGGTACTGTTGAGTACCAATCTGTCCCGAAACATCGAAAGTGGTGTCAATTCGCGGACGAGTGCCTGTCGCACATGAATGGGGTCGATATTGGGAGCGGGGTCGAACAGCCATTCCCGCAGGCGTTCGCGGCCGCCTCGCGAAACAGTGGTATCGAGAAGGTGGAGGAGCGAGCGCCGACCGGTCAAATTTAGATCGGCCGCGAACGGGTGTTCGGGTGCCCCGAGGGCCGAATCCACGAGCGGAATATGATCCCAGTCCAGTGTGATGCGGGCCAAATGTGTGGATTTGATGTGCTGCCAGATTCGAAGGCGTTACAGGCTATGCAACACGCGGCGGTGAAAAAACACGGAACCGATGAACACCGCAAAAAACAAAAGTAGCGTTTCCCCGAGCCAGGTTCGGTGGGTGTAATAGACGTACAGCGATACACCCATGCCCGCCAATGCGATCCCCAAACGCCCCCAAGAATACCGACGGCTAAATTGTTCAAGCCTGATCCGCTTCCCGGCCAATCGTTCGAGTTGGCGCCGAAGTTCAGATTGCCTATCGTCACCCAAATGCGGCCCGTCTTCGTGAGGTAGATCGGATATCCTCACGCCACTTCCCGGCCACTCTTGTTCTCAAAGAGGCGGAAACCCATTGGCTGTACCGTATCGTCCATCTCGAGATTTACCCGAACGTGGTGTTTGATGCGCCAACGACCAATACAATTGACCAGACCGCGTTTGAGATACGCTGCCGTAAACGGATGCACCCGCAAACGTAAGGGACCCGCGTTTCCATCCTTTCGATAGCTGACGATGCCATTTTCGATCTGTTCGACGAGCGTCTCAGGGTTGTTCGAGACGGGGACACTCAGTTCCCGGGATGACCGATCCCGTTCCCTTCCGGTGTTCCTCTTCTTAGTTTTTGACCGCTCATCTGTTGCCTGTCCTTGTCGCCCGCGAGACGATTTCCGATCTTGCTTGTCTGGTTTATTCGCGCCATTGGATTCACCGAACGTGGTGGTGATACTCGGTCGTAGCCGCTGCCGTGTAATCTGCATCAACCCAAAATCGCTCATCGGCAGCAATTTGGTCACGGCCCGGTCCCGGCGAAACTCCTTCCGCATCTCCTCAAGTACATTGCGACGGTTCTTTTCCTCCCGCATATCGATAAAGTCGACAACAATGATTCCTCCCAGGTCACGCAGGCGTACCTGTCTTGCGATAACGCGGGCCGCTTCGAGGTTGACGCGAAGCGAATTCTGTTCTTGTGTGAGCCCCTTTCCGGCACGTCCCGAGTTGACGTCGACGACATGCATTGCCTCAGTCTGTTCCACGAACAGATAACCTCCCGAGGGCAAGTTCAGGCGACTCTCGAAGACTTCGGCGACGTCCCGCGCAATGCCGGCTTCTTCGAAGACGCGTTTCGATCCCCGGTGCAAGCGCACCCCGGGGACCATGTGGGGAGCAACAGCTTGAATGTAATTCTTAATGTTGCGATGTACCCTCGGATCGTCGGCCAAGATGCGGTCATAATCATCTGAAAACAGATCGCGGATGACTGAGGAAGCCATGTTCACATCTTCGTGAACCATAAGCGGAGGGGTGGGGCGACCGGCTAGCTTTCGCTCAATTTTGCGCCATTTATCCACAAGCAACCGAAGGTCCGTGTCGAGTGCTTTGGCATTTTTACCCTCTGCCACCGTACGCACGATGACGCCAAAACCCTCGGGCAGCAGGCTCTTGGCGAGTGTCCGTAGTCGGCGCCGCTCTTTATACGACTGGATTTTTTTCGATACGGCGACATAGGTAGCCAATGGAACGAGCACCAGAAAACGGCCGGCAAGGGATATATCGGTTGTAACGCGGCTCCCTTTCGCAGAAATCGGTTCCTTGCTAATTTTAACTAGGATCCGCTGATCCCGTTTGAGAAATGTCTCGGGACGAGGCCCGTTGTGAATGCCGGTTCCTCTATTTTGCCGCTTCCCTGACCGTTTCTGTGGCTTATTTGCGGTCGCCGTTGCATCGTCTACAGAACTGGAATGCCGTTGGGCTGAGCGTCGCTTGCTTCGGGTCTGGGAGGCAGCGACACTGCGATGGCTTCGCTCACTGCCAACGGCGAAGGAATCATCGACCTCGGACGAAGAGTCGCTCCGATTTCCTTTTGGCCGCCGGCGTTTTACGGAAGAGTGACTTGATTCATGAATAACTCTTACGCGTTCCACGGCCGGGTTTTCGTCTTTGAGAAACGTAAACCACGTGGGGAGATCTTCAGAAAGATCTGAGAAATGAAGAAACGCGTCTTGCTTTTGCCCTATGTCGACGAAGGCCGCCTTAATACTGGGCATAATACGCCGTACGCGCCCCAAGAAGATGTTACCGAGCGTTCGCTCATGTTCCGTATTTTCGAAGTACAGTTCAACCAATTCGCCATTCTCGAGAATGGCGATCCGCGTCTGTTCCTTCTCTGCATTGATGATAATTTCTTTACCCATACAACATGTCGGCGCACACACTCCTCAGGGCGATCCTCAACTGATACAACATTGCCGGGCATGGCCGCACTAAAAAGCCATATTTGCCAGGCGGATTGTACGACAGTACAACAAAACGCAAAAACATGAGACGCCGTCCGAGGCGCCGCGAATGTAAGGTTCATGTTTACGAAACCGCGTAAAGTGCAAAAAGAGAAATAGCCTGCAAGGTGCGTACAGCACTCCTTGATAAGCTGAACAAGCTGTGAAAAGAATAAGAGCGTCGCTAACAGAAAGCGATCTATGTACAGATCGTGTGTCAAAATCAACCGTGTGGTCAAAACGTTATCTCCGGCATCCGTTTCACCGAAACAAGAACAACGGATGGTCTCTCCGACAGGAAACTCTAAAAAAGCTGAAGTTGATTTGAGCTACGCATAGTGGCGGCCCATCGACTCAGTGAACGTAAAAATGGTCCGCCCAACGCTGGCGCTGTATATCAACAACGCATCCATTATCCAATCGGATTAAGACAAAGCGTGCAACTGGGGGAAAATATACGAATGCTCTATTAATCTGTGAGCGCCGACAAATGATCCCGGTCGCTCGCGAATGCCTTAACAGAATCTTTCTTCCACCCCCTATCGTGATACCGTATATTCGACCGCACTACCCTTTTCTCCATTCTATTCGCCCCGGAGTATCAGCATGGCAGCCCAATCCTCCCGATCCCAATCCACACCAAGCGTGACAAAAGCCAGAGGTTTGGAAGGTGTCGTGGCCCTCGATACCGAATTATCGTTCATCGACGGGCAGAAAGGGGAGTTGATCTATCATGGCTACAACATCTTTGATCTGGCGGCGCACACGTCGTTCGAGGAGGTAGCTTTTTTGTTGTGGAACGGGCGTCTGCCCCATCACGGTGAACTCTCGGACCTCAACCAGCAACTTCGGTCCGAGCGCGTGCTCCCCCCGATGGTGCTGGATGTGTTGCGGATGACGCCCGAAGATGCCAACCCGATGGCCGCGCTCCGTACGGCCGTTTCGGCGCTGGCCCACTTCGATGCCGAGGCCGACGAAATGTCGCCCGAGACCAACTATCGCAAGGCCATCCGCCTGACGGCCCGCATTCCCACCATCATCGCCGCTTTCGACCGGCTCCGCAAGGGCTTCGAACCGGTCGCGCCCCTCAAGCGTGGCTCGACGTCGTTCAACTTCCTCTACATGCTCACCGACGAGGAACCGGGCGACGCCGCCGAGCACACCTTCGACGTCTGCCTGGTCCTCCACGCCGAACACGGCCTCAACGCGTCTACCTTCACCGCCCGCGTCATCAGCGCCACTTTGTCCGATATGTACTCCGCCTGCGCCGGCGCCATTGGGGCGCTTAAAGGCCCCCTCCACGGCGGCGCCAACATCGAGGTGATGCGGATGCTTCTCGATATCGACCGCACTGGACGCGACCCGGCCGAATACATTCGCGAACGGCTGGCACGTAAGGACCGGGTAATGGGCTTCGGTCACCGCGTTTACAAGACCGTCGACCCGCGGGCCGTCGTCCTGAGGGAAATGGTTGAGACGCTTGGCCGCGAACGTGGGCAGGAGCAGTGGTACCGCTATGGCGTGCAAATTATGGAGACGATGGAGCAGGAGAAGGGACTCTATCCCAACGTCGACTTCTTCAGCGCCTCAGTCTACCACATGCTCGGCATCGACCGGGACCTCTTCACGCCCATTTTCGCGCTGAGCCGCATCACGGGATGGACGGCGCATCTGCTCGAACAGTGGAAGGCGAACCGCCTCATCCGGCCCCGTGCCGAATACGTCGGCCCGCGCGACCTAAAGGTGACGCCATTGGAAGCCCGTTAATTGACGTCTCGGGTTAGACCCACCGGATCTTTGCCATAAACTGATGGGTACCTGTTGCACGTCTGCGGCATCCCGGCTATGTTGCCTAATCCTCTTCCAAAGAATAATTTCCGACTCTAAAGACCCGTATGTCGAGCCAGCGATATCTCGTTACGGCGCGAAAGTACCGCCCGCAACTTTTTCACGAAATCGTTGCGCAGGAGCATGTCACAAAGACACTTCAAAATGCGATCCGGCTCGAACGGCTGGCCCACGCATATCTCTTTAGTGGTCCGCGAGGCGTCGGTAAGACAACTGCCGCCCGCATTTTGGCCAAAGCGATTAATTGCACGACCCCTTTCGACGAGCGCCCCGGCGGCGCCGAACCGTGCCGTACCTGTGACTCGTGCCGGTCGTTTGAGGAAGGCCGCAACCTGAACATAATCGAAATCGATGCCGCCTCGAACAACAAGGTCGATGACATCCGTGAACTGCGCGAGACAGTACGCATCCCACCGCAAGGAAACCGCAAAAAAGTTTACATCATCGACGAGGTGCACATGCTCTCGAATGCGGCCTTTAACGCGCTGTTAAAGACCCTCGAAGAGCCGCCGCCTTACGTATTATTTATCTTTGCCACAACGGAACCACACAAGGTCATCCCTACCATCCTTTCGCGCTGCCAGCGGTTCGACTTTCGCCGTATCACCGTTCCGGAAATCATCGAGCAACTCCGCCACATTTGTACTGAGGAGCAGCTTACGGCTGACGAATCCGCGCTAATGCTCATCGCGCGCAAAGGCGACGGCGCCCTCCGTGATGCGCTTTCCGTCTTCGACCAATCCGTCTCGCTATGTGGGACTAATCTACAACATGAGGAGCTCACCCACGCTCTCGGCGTTGTCGATACTGACCTCTTCTTCCAGGCAACCCAGTTCGTTACAAGCGGAGACGGGGCAGGGATGATACAATTGGTCGAGAGAATTGTACGCGCGGGCTATGATCTGCAAGAGTTTTTGGATGGACTTGCCGAGCACTTGCGAAACCTGCTCGTGGCCCACTCCATGCCGGACACCACGCTCATCGAAACCACCGAGGCGATGCGAGCGCGGTATTCCGAATCCAGTCGGGAATTCGAGGAACCAGATCTTCTGCGCCTGATGATGATAGTCGCCGAGGCCGAAGATGCGCTCAAGAGCAGCCGCCAACCTCGTCTCCGACTGGAGATGGCCCTCCTTAAAATGGCCGCACTCACCAACGCTGCCGATCTGCGGTCCGCGCTCACCAAATTGGACCACCTCGAAGAGCTGGCAGGCAAGGGCACCTTACCTTCCGGACTCGCAACACCCGAGGCCCCCGTACAAGGCATACCGGCCAAGGCCTCACCTCACGGGCAGAGTTCCGCCCAAACAGCCTCAAAACCGGCCCCGGTACGGACGCCGCCAAAGCCGGCCGAGCCCCGCGTTGGTGAGCCTGACCCTGGCCCCTATTCCGGCTCGCCAACGGCCGACGTGCCGGCACCCAAACCACGCCCCAAATCGGCGCCCGGCGATCTGGCCGCTCTTCGGGCAAATGATGACGAGCCCGACTTTTCCCCGCCGCCGGCACACGCTCCCGACGGCCCGGCCCGAAAAACCCAGGCCGCCTCGCCGGTAGTTACCCCGGTCGATCCCGGCAACCTGTTTGGGCAGCCGGCCCTCATGAAGAGACCGCCGCGCGACGACGGCGCTCCCCGCAATGCGTTCGCCCGAGATGAGGGCGATGTGGCCGTGATAGAACAGTCAACGGAGGAACCGCCTGAACAACTTCGCCGGGTGACTGCCCTATGGCCCCGCTTTGTGCAATTCATGATGAAAGAACGGATCCATGTGGGTTCCATGTTGCAGCATGCCACCCCGCTTTCCATAAAAGGATCGATCCTCACGGTCGGTGTCATCGATCCCTTTCAACAACGTCTACTGACCAATCAGGCTGATTTTCTATCCGGCCATCTCCTCAATTTGATGGGCGAAGATGATGTTACCGGCATTGTGTTTGCATCTCAGGGCGGCGACGGCGCCGACACCACGGCACAGCCGAAACCCGCATTCGACCCGCAGCAATACCTTCAGCGCAAGCGCACCGAAAACCCGGTCCTCGCCGCACTCCTCGAACGTTTTGGCGGAGAACTATCGTGGTAATGCCTCCGGCAAAACACCGCCCTGAAAATTGACAATGCGGAGGGGAACGCAGCCGAGGACTTTTTCTTTAAAAGGCGCGGAACCCGACTGGTCCTATTTTCCCAGTTTGTGGCCAGGGTGTCCGTAGCGCACACCGGTATCACATATTCCGTACCGGATCATCAGACTCGTACCGGAGGAGGATTTCAATGGAAGGAATGAATATGGCCGACATGTTCGGCAAGATGATGGATATGCAAAAAAAGATGGCCGAAGCCCAGGAGGCAATGGCACTGATCACGGTCTCGGCAGAAGCCGGCGGCGGGATGGTGAAAGTCACCGCCAACGGCTTGCAGCGTGTAACTGCACTCAAGATCGAACCCGGCGTCATCGACTCTTCCGACCCCGAACTCCTAGAGGACCTGGTTATGGCAGGCATCAACAAGGCATTGGAAGAGGCGGCGGCAAAATCCAAAAGCGAAATGGCCAAAGCGGCGGGGAGTTTCCTTCCACCCGGCATGAACATGGGCGATCTGGGCCTGTAGTAGGCGGGATCGATTCACTTGACAGATTCGATTCGTGTCATCGTTTGAATATTCGGGTGGCGCCTTTTTGGCCCGCTGACGACACCATATCTCACCCCATTCCTATTTTCACTCCGTCCCCGAGGATTTTCCCAGCGCCGCACCATGCAGTTTACTTCCGAATCGGTAGAATCCCTGGTTGAACAATTTACCAAGCTACCCACAATTGGGCGGAAAACGGCCCAACGCCTGGCAGCGTACGTACTCAAGATGCCGCGCGGGGAAGTCGTCGAAATTGCCGAAGCGTTGGTGGCCGTCAAGGACCGCGTACGCCAATGTTCAATCTGTTTCAATGTGACCGATCACGATCCATGCTCAATTTGTAAGTCGTCGCGCCGGGACGCAAGCGTAATCTGTGTGGTGGAGGAGGCCAACGATTTGTTGGCTCTGGAGCGCACCAATGAGTTCCGGGGTGTGTATCATGTGCTCGGTGGCGTCATTTCCCCGCTCGACGGTATCGGGCCGGAGGACCTACGCATCCGCGAACTCGTCGCGCGCGTGAATCCCGAAGTGCGGCCGGGCCAAGTCGCTGATTTGGAGGCGGCATATGGCGCTGACGGAAGACCGGCCATCGGGGAGGTCATTTTGGCCATGAATCCCAATGTGGAGGGCGATACGACCTCGTACTATCTTTCACAACTCCTCAAGCCATTCTCGGTCAAAATTACCAGGATTGCCCGCGGCCTGCCCATCGGAGGCGACTTGGAATATGCCGATGAGGCCACCCTCTCGCGGGCACTCGAGGGACGAATCTCCGTGTGAGGCGGCTCGCCACCCTACGACCAGAAGCCATTGGTCTTGAGCACCAACGCGGTAAAGCGCAGTAGGTCGTCGGCGTGCGTGGTGATGATGAACTTGACGATATCGAGGTTCAATGCCTGATAGTCGTGCACGGCAATGTTTCGGAAGCCGACCATTTTCTTGAGCCTATCTCCCAGCGTAACCGTCAGGAATCCGGTTTCCACTAGCAAAGTAAAGGCCTCCCGGGTCTCTTGTGGAATGCCGAGTTGATACCCCCGAACGAGGTGCATGGCCAGGTCGATGGCCGCCTGACAGAGGCGCTGCAGGTTAAACACGATGGAATCCAGGTGGGTCTAGTCGTCGAAGAGATGGCCGTCATCACCGCCATATTCCGCCCGGATGCGTAGCCGACACCGTTCGATAGCGGCGATTTTATTGAGGATCACATCATCCGGCATAGACCTGTCCTCGCGTGCGGATGTCCTCCAAGCTCCCCAGCCGTTCCTCATTGAGCAAGGCATAGGCCAAAAAACGCGGGTATCAAAGGCATGCCGCGCCGACGCATCCCCTTCGTAGAGCAGCGTGCCATGGACCACCACCTGCATTTGCATGACCGTAGACGCCGCCCGCAAGTTCACCAGGTCTACGGAGCGGCTGAGCAGGTCCATGAGTGCGTTCTGGAGATCCCGCCGCGCCACCGGAGAAAGCGCGTCTGCACACAGCACGGCCAGGTCTACGTCGCTTTCCGCATGGGTAGCCGGGCCCGTTTGCGAGCCGAACACATAGACCGAAATCACACCGGGCAAGGCAATACGGAGGTGCTCGATAACAGGCGAATAGTCCAAGCGCTTTGACAAAATGGGAATGCGAAAAGGCGGTGTTTTCAAGGTAATGAACCCCACGATCAAGGTTTTTGTTTTGGCGGAACGTTAGCTTGGCGCCCGACGCCAAATCGATGCCGCATGCCCCGGATCCTTAAACCTTGAAAGCTCCCAATAGCCTGAAACCGTTAGGGCGTGCGAACCTTAACCCCGCATTTTTCGAACCCTGAACTGAGCTATGCTGTCTCGTCGCGGTGCCATTCTGTTGCTGATTCCCCTGTCGGTGATCCTTCTAGGCTACGTACTCTATCCGAGCCTACACATGTTTGTGATGGGGATGACGTGGGCGAATTACGCCACGATTTTCTCTTCGTGGCAGTCGGCGAATGTGCGGGCGCTGATGACGTCGGTGTGGATTGGGCTCACGACGGTGTTCGGCGCCGGGGTCCTCGGCACGACGCTGGCGTACCTCTTTTTCCGCTATGACCTCCCGCTCCGGCGCACGCTGATGTCGCTCGCGGCCCTGCCGCTGGCCCTGCCGCCGCTGGTGGGTGTACTGGCGTTTCTTTTCCTCTATGGCGAAAGCGGCATTCTGCCGCGGAGTTTACAAGCGCTTTTCGGCCTCTCGAACGTACCATTTTCATTCGATGGCCTCTGGGCGGTATGGCTCGTCCACGTCTATTCAATGTATGTCTATTTTTACCTCTTCGTCACCGCTGCACTGCGCAATCTCGATCGAAGCCTGCTGGAGGCCGCCGCCGATCTCGGCGCACCTCCGGCCATGACATTTTATCGGGTTATCCTGCCGATGCTTCGGCCCTCGCTCGTGAGTGCTTCACTACTGGTATTCATGATTTCGATGGCCTCTTTCACGGCCCCGCTGCTCTTTGCCGGGACGAAAAACTTCCTCACGCTCCAGATTTACAATTACAAGACCAACGGCGACCTCAATCTCTCCGCCGCAGTCTCGACGGTGCTAACGATGATCTGCCTGGCCTTCCTGCTTCTGATCGAAATGGGGCACCGACGACACGGTGCCGCGGGCACATCGAAAGGTTCGTCGCCGACGCCCCTCCCGGTGCGAAGCGGTGCAGGGCGAAGCACTGCCCTCCTTGGCGCGCTCGTATTGATCTTATTTCTGCTGCTCCCTATTGCGACCATTTTCCTGATCTCATTTGTCGAGGAAGGAAGTTGGACGTTTCAAATTTTACCTTCACACTACACATTTCAAAATTATATGTCGCTTTTTGACGACCCGGAAGTCCTCCAACCTATCGTGAACAGCCTCCGAATGGCCGGACTCGCGACGGCTGGTAACATGTTATTTGGTGTGGCAGCGGCGCTCTTCATCACAAAAACGAAGTCACCCGGGCGGTCGCTGATCCGTCTCATCACGGCCCTGCCCTTTGCAATTCCGGGCACCGTCGTCGCATTAAACCTGATCGTAGCTTTCGACGCACCGTCACCATTGAGTTTCGGGCAGGTGTTAGTCGGCAGTTTTTGGATTCTGCCCCTCGCCTATTTCGTACGGCACATCCCTCTTGTAGTAAGGGCCACGACAGCTGCCCTTGAAGGCTTCGACGACCGCCTCACTGAAGCTTCAACTGATCTTGGCGCAGGATTTTTTACCACATTCCGACGCGTAGTTTTGCCCGTCATCGGGCCCGGCATCCTGGCCGGCACCCTGCTCGCTTTCGTCGCCGCACTCGGCGAATTCGTCTCTTCCATCATGCTCTATGTCTTCAACAACCGTCCGATAAGCGTGGAAATATTAACCCAACTGCGCATCTATGACTTTGGGGCAGCCGCTGCTTATAGTGTCTTTTTAATGTTGCTCATAGGCCTCTCCACGGTGGCGGTACGGCTGCTTGGCGCGCGACGCGAGAGCGTGGCCGACGTTTTTTGATTCGTCCTCAGACTTTTTCCAATTCTTCCACAAGAGGGGCCACAGGCTCGCCTGCAGGTACGTATCTTTGCGGCCGTGTCTCCCACAAGTCCATTGGTTGGAAAACCCATGAAAATCACGGTGCTCGGTGCAGGCGCTATCGGATCGGCCATTGCACATGATTTGATTCATCGCGATGCAGTGTCGGAAGTACAGGTATGCGATGCTCATTCCCGTGCCCTGAAAATGTTGCATAAGAAGATCCAGGATGCGAAGCTCCAGTCATTCCAGATCGATGCGCGCGACGTGGATGCTTTGCGACCAATTCTGGAGGGAAGCGCCTGCGTGATCGGCTGTGTATCTCCACAATTGAATCCCAGTTTGGCCGCATTAAGCCTTTCAATGGGTGTCCATTTCTGCGACCTCGGAGGCAACGACGATATCGTAAAGAAGGAACTGGCACTGGATGAACAAGCGCGCGAGCAGGGTGTTTGGATCGTCCCGAACTGCGGCCTTTCACCTGGCCTCGTCAATATTCTATGTGTGCTGGGTCTCAGCCAATTCGACGAAGTGGAGGCAGCCCATATTCGGGTCGGGAATGTGCCATTGCATCCAAAACCCCCTTTCAACTTCCGGGTTGCATGGTCGGCCCGCAAACTTATTGACGACTATACCAACCCTGTTCACATGATCGAACACGGAAAACGGATAGAATGCACGCCTTTGTCCGGTCTGGAGTCTCTTAGTTTTCCCGAACCATTTGGCCAGATGGAGGCATTTTATACGGCGGGAAGCCTTTCGTCGCTCTCAACAACCCTTGAGGATAAAGTGCATTCCCTGGATCACAAGACCATTCGCTGGCCCGGCCATGCCAGTCAGATGCAGTTTTTGCTTGGCCTCGGCTTTGGCGAGGCGCGCAGCATCGACGTTCGTACCCACCTCACCTATCAAGACCTTCTCATACGGCGGATGACGCAACGATTGGGCGGCGACCATCAGGACGCAGTGCTCTTGCGGGTGCTCGTCCGGGGATTACAGGGAGGCAAAAAAGCAACGCTTGTCTACGAAATGATAGACCAATTTGACCAGAAACGGGACCTGTCAGCCATGAAACGCTGCACCAGTATCCCTACGGCCACAGTCGCCATTATGCTTGCTGCCGGGCAGGCGCAGGGCAGCGGAGCGGCACCGCCTGAACAAGTCGTACCCAAAGCCATGTACTGCGCGCTGCTCGCAGAGCGTGGTCTCGAGATTGGTGCCCGCTGGCTCGATGGCTATGTGGACGTGCGCGATACCGATATGCCGATGCCCGGGAACGAGTCAATTTAACCGAAGTACTTTTGTGGCCGATTTCAAAAGCATGTAACGAACTAATACCTTTGTCCGATGAACTGCTAAGGGCTCCCAACAGCCCGTGAAGCGATTATAGATTGTGCAAGGTCCTTATTTTTTCTCTTGTAGCGTACCTACGCAAGCATTAGTTTTCCGTCATTCATTCTTCCGCCCTACATATCCCCATCGAGAGCGCAACGGGCACGAAACCCGTCTTCAGATTTAATCCCAGTCGCTTATAAGCACATCCTTGCTACGGAAAACCGATCATTACTCACCCGACAGCACCGAACCGGGTACTACCGTATTGATTACAGCCGGCTATCAAGTCGACTTGATGTACTAGTCTGAAGGAACTGCACTTTGGCTCATTCTCAACCTGTTGTAGGAGAAGATACCGAGGCTTCGCGCCCGCATTCACTGCGATTTTTCGTGGCCATGGGTGCCGGTGCGCTTGTTTTGTTGGCGGTGTTTGCAAGTAATGCCGCACCTGGCCGAATGACCCTCACACCCGACCAATTTTTTGTGGCCCTGGCCGATACCGATACCGTATCCACAGCGATTCCGGACACGCTGATCGCCGATTCCTTGGCATTACCAGACACCGGTCTAGTGCCCAAGTATGTCCCCTCCTTTCGGCCGGATCGCCCTTCCGTTTCTCCGCTTCCTCGCCCGCAACGCCCCTTTTCCACCAAACTTGGCCGAGATTGGAAGCACGAGGTCGATATTGATTCTACGGGCCAAAATTTTACCATACATGAAAAAGTCGGAGATGAGGATGTTCGGTATCCTATAACGATGAATTTCGCTGCCTATCGCCTGGCCCGGTTGCAATATGATTTGAGTAAGAACTGGCGCGAGCTTTATCTCCAGCGCGCGCGGCTTCGCCAGCAAAAAGGACGTGGAGGACTCGGCTTTAACGTCGTGGTCCCAGGTGGTCGAAAAAGTGCTTTCACTACTATTTTCGGTAAAAATGAACTTAACCTTCGTGTGAATGGGCAAGCTGATATCAAAGCGGGCTTTGATTATAGAAAAAGCGATCAACAGGTGGCGCTCACCGGACGCGCAACCCAGATCAATCCAAACTTTAAGCAGGACCTTCGCCTGGGTATTACGGGCACCATCGGGGACAAATTAAAAATCGACGTCAATTACGACTCAAATAATCAGTTTGATTATCAGAATCAGATCAAGCTTCAGTACACCGGCTACGAGGACGAAATCATTCAAAAAATTGAGGCCGGTAACGTCTTTCTTCAGACGCCATCGACGCTCATTCGCGGCGGACAGAGTCTGTTTGGCATCAAGAGTGAATTTCAGATAGGCGGTTTATACCTGACGAGCGTCGTCAGCCAGCAGGAAGGGCAAGCCAACAACCTATCGATTAAAGGGGGCTCCGAATCAACCAATTTTGACATCAAGCCGACGGATTATGAACAGGACGTACATTTCTTCCTTGGTTATTATTTCCGCAACCGATGGGAAGATGCCCTCTCTGACCCGCCGAATATTCGCGTAGCGAACGGATTTGAGCGGGTCGCCGAGATTGAAGTCTGGAAGCTCCAACCGACGACGCCTGAGGAAGAAAATGTTCGGCAGGTTGTGGCCACGGTTGATCTTGGCGAATCGCCCGAATTACTTCGACTCGCCGACGGGTACACTCAGGCAGTCCTGCCTGACCCCGACATGGACCAGTACGACGATACGCCGGGTGGAGAACTGGACGCACAACTGCGCGATGGTAACGCGACACCCAGTTCATTTCTCGAATCCTCCAAAGGTCTCACCGGCTCAGATTTTCAGGTGGGACGGTTTAAAAAACTTGAACGCGGGCGCGATTACTCGGTGGACGAAGTCCTTGGGTACATCACCTTGCGTCAAAGTTTACTAGAAAATGAGGCCCTGGCTGTAGCTTACCGATATATCGCCAACGGACGGTCCGTTCAAGTGGGCGATTTTTCGACCGATACCGGCGGTTCAAATGGCGGCCAGGACGAAAACAAGCTGGTGCTAAAATTGCTTCGCCCTGTTCAATTGCGACAACCAGCCCTCGAAAGCGATTTTAACCCGGCCGTTTGGTATCTCCAACTCCGAAATATTTACCGCTTCCCGGGTAGCGGCATTAATCCAAATCAATTCGAGTTGCAGCTCTTTTATGAGCCGCCCGGAAAAACATCTTCCAAGACCCTTCCCGACGTCGGAGGACAGCAAACCGTCCTTCAACTGACGGGTCTCGACCGACTAAACGAAGACCAGGCTCCAAAGCCCGACGATCTGTTTGACTATCTGGTAAATTATACGATTGATCCGGGAAACGGGCGGCTGTTCTTCCCCTATTTAGAGCCGTTCGGACGGCGAATAGAGCAAATCATCGACAGTGGCACTGGAACTGCGACTGAAAAGCAGCAATCCAAGAACTTGCTGGCTTTCACAAAATTGTATACCGAGAAAAAGGAGAATGCTCGCCGTGATACCCAGCATGATGTTTATCGAGTAAAAGGGTCGTACCAGGGGTCGACCCAGTCCTTCTACGATTTGCGGGCTTATGCGGGGCTTGTGCCGGGTTCCGTCCGTGTCACCTCTGGTGGAACTCCGCTCTCAGAAGGCTCCGACTTCACGGTCGACTATCAGAGTGGTACGGTCAACATAACCAATCCGGCTTTCCTGTCTGCCGGCCGTGACATCAACATTCAGTACGAACAGAATTCGTTTTTCAATCTGCAGAAGAAAACCTTGCTGGGGCTCCGGGCCGATTATACCGTAAACGATAATATTGGTCTGGGCGCAACGTTCATGAAAATGGGTCAGAAATCACCCATTGACAAATATCGCATCGGAGAAGAGCCCATCCAGAATACTATTTGGGGGGTCGACGGGTCGCTGAAAATGGAGCCGCGCTGGCTCACACGCGCTGTCGACTTTTTGCCGCTCATACAGACCAAAGCGAAGAGCGCCGTTTCGGTTACGGGCGAATATGCTCAGCTCCGCCCGGGCACGTCTGAAACGATTGCTTTTCAACGCACCCAGAGAGACTTAAAAAAAGACGGGCGCGCCTTCAACCCAGATGAACAGGGTGGAATTTCCTACATCGACGACTTTGAGGGGTTTGAGAATACGTTTTCTCTGAAACAACCTGGCGGTTGGCAGACGGCTTCCGCTCCCGATTCCGTCGGGGCTGTCGACCGGCTCGGGGTGCAAACGTCATTTATTTCAGATTCACTTCGTACAAATTGGCGGGGTGCTTTCGGATGGTACACGATCAACGCCAATATGCTGCGCGAGTTGGTGGGTGTGCCGGTCTTCGATCAGCAAGCGATCTCCATCGTTCAAATACAAGATGTCTTTCCAAATCGCGATACACGCGCGGAGTTTAACCAGACACTTCAGACGCTCGATCTATATTTCGACCCAAACGAACGGGGACCATACAATTATACGACTGATCTAAAAGGACTGCTCGATAACCCAAAGGATGCATGGGGCGGAATGGCACAACGCCTGCCGGAAGGGTTCACTGATTTTAGCCTGAAGAACATCGATTTCGTCGAATTCGTCATGCGGCCCTTCCCCGAAAACAAGAGCAATGAGGCCGGCCGTTCCTCGAAATTGTATGTCGATCTGGGCTCCATTTCTGAAGATGTCCTTCCCAACGAAAAGCTCAACAACGAAGACGGCCTCTCCCTGTCCACGATTCCGTCGACGTCCATATCGCCCTGGGGGCGTACGCCGATTGGCGCACAAAACAGCGCGGTTGATTTCGACCAGACGACCCGGCGTACCGAAGACCTCGGACTGGACGGACTGGCCTCGTACACCGACAACAATTATGAGCCTTTTGCTACAGAACAAGGTCACTTCGCCCCGTTTATCTCCGCCATCGATGTCAGCGGCGATACACACTATCGGGCCGAGGTAGAAAAAGCAAAAGCTGATCCTTCGGGCGATGACTACCACTATTTTGCCGATGGCAATTTCTTTGACAATCCGGCCTTCTTCCCGGGCGGTGCGACGTTCCAGCAGCGGTTTACGCGGTGGTTTGCGGGCCAGGAACTCAATGCCTTTGAAACACAGAATCAACTAGCCGTCGACGCCTCCGTACGGCGTGGAAACTCGCGGTTTCCCGATTCCGAGGATAGAAATCTGAACTCAGCCATCGACACGGACAATGACTACTTTCAGTATGAGATCCCGCTCAGCCGCGCTGTGCTCGATTCGATGGCCGTCCCAGATCGCGTGAATGACTTCGTAGTAGGCGAAATTAAAGACCAGAATGGCGAGGGGACCGGCTGGTATCAGGTGCGAATCCCAGTCCAGAAGTTTACACGGCGAGTCGGGAATATCCAGGACTTTACCCTGATCGAGTCGATGCGCCTCTGGACGACCGGCAACGCCGTGCCCATCACGATTCGATTAGCCTCCCTGGAACTGGTAGGGAGCCAGTGGCAGAAATCAACCCAGATTGCGCTGGAGCGGGAGACGACAGCCGATACCAGCGATACTCGATCAACGATTTCGAGCATCAACAACGAAGAAAATGCAGGACTTTATCTCTCGCCCAAGGGAGCAGTCATTAGCCAATCCCGCCTGGCAAGCGGCCGGGTACAAAATGCCCGCGAACAGGCGATGTCATTTCGAGTAGAGAACCTCAAGCCTGGTAAGCAGCGGGCTATTTTCCGAACGTACAATCAGGGCCTCGACCTCCTCAAGTACTCCAATATCCGAATGTTTGCCCACTTTCACGGGCTACTTGGAGACGGAACGGATCTAGCGGAAATGGCCCAGACGGATAAGGCCAAGGCCCGGCTAAAGGCGCGCTTATTTGTTCGCCTGGGTGCCAACGAAACAAACGATTATTATGAATACGATCAGCCGTTGACCCCCAGCCGCGAGACCGCCGGCGAATCTGATGAACTCTGGCAGACGCATCAGGAGTTTGAAGGGAAGACCGTCGACTTAAACTCAATGAACTTGGTCCTGGGCGCGTTGAATCAACTTAAGGTAGCCCGCGACCGGATCAACTTCCCAACGGATAGTGTCTTTTTCAGCGTTGTAAATGACTCCCTTAGCCTCCCTGACGCCCCGGATGCAGAAAAATTTGCGCCGCCGGGCACCCGCCTTGGGATCAAGGGGACGCCCTCGCTTAGCCGCATCAACACGATAGTCATCGGCATTCGAAACCCGGCCGACTCGAGCAGTATCGCCACGGAGGACATCCTCCAGGACGTCACCGTGTGGGTAAATGAACTTCGCGTCTCCGGCTACGACAACCAGAATGGCTGGGCAGCACTTGTCAATGCGGATATTCAACTAGCCGACCTGGCCCGCGTTAAGGCGAATTTCCAGACGCAGACCGACGGCTTCGGCTCGCTTTCGAGTTCTCTCGGTGACCGAAATCAGGTGGATCTTTCAAACTGGAGCGTTACTAGCGAAGTACAGGCCGACAAAGTCCTCCCGGCCCGTTTCGGTTGGTCGATCCCCATCTCGATTCAAGTGCAGTCGAACACGTCCACGCCCCGCTTCTCCCCCACCCGCGGTGACGTACGGCTGGATGAGATCCTTGCCCAAATTGACGAACGCTCGGACCTAGATGCCGCTGAGAAGGAGTTGGAAAAAAGCCAGGCCATAGAATCGGCTCAAACCCACAGCTTTACCCGCTCAATTACAACCCGAATCAGTAAACAGGGGTCTGGTTCCGGCTTCCTGCGCACCACACTCGATGGCCTCTCGTTCAACTATTCGCACAGCAATACCAACGCCCGAAACCCTTCGTTGCGTCTCAACGATGCCTGGCGCTGGTCAAGCACGCTTAGTTACCGCCTAAGCGTCCGGCGACCGAAAACGGTGCGGCCTTTCTGGTTCATGGGCAAAATCCCTCTGGTCGGTCTACTGGGTGACTTGCGCTTCAATTATCTACCGCAATCATTGGCCGCCTCCGGTACAGCCTCCCGACAGTTCTCTCAAACCCAGGACCGGCCCCGTCTAACAAACACATCTGCCGTCTCCAACCCGCTTCCAGACGTTGTGGGATTCCCCGTTCGTGAAAAGCAAGGCTTCTCCCATAATCGAAGTTTTCAGTTGCAGTACAATCCGTTTGGCTTCCTCAATCTGAGTTATGATCTGACGACAAACCAGAGCCTTAATGCGCTGGGCGTAGATACGTTATTTACGGTGGTCAAGCAACGCAGCGATAATCCCGACAGCGTGGACGTCGTATTCAAGGGACGCAATGGCGCCCGAGCTCGCCAGATTCAACAAGATCTGGTCGATAAAGGTGAAACGGTTTATGATCCGATCGAACGGCTAACGGTGAATCCGGCAACTAAGGTATTCGGGCAATTCTTCAAGGGGGCAGGCGGTATCAGAACGGAGCAACACCAACAACGCTTCACCGCCACGTTCCGCCCACAACTTACTCGGAGCAAAGCGCTAAACTGGCTCAATATCCAGGATGTTGTTTATAGCTCTCAGTTTGCCTGGCGCAATGGCCCCGTCGGGCAAAATACAGGTGCCAATGTTTCGAATCAGTTTGATATTCGGGGCGGTGTCACACTTCGCATCCAAGATTTTTGGCGAAAGTTTGGTTTCTACCGCAATTTAGAGGAGGCGCAACGGCAGGCAGAGGCTAAGAAACAGGAAGATCGGCGACAAAAAGAACGGAATGAAATCGAGGCAAAGCGTCTGAAAGCCGAAAAGGAAGCGATGGGCAAGAAGGCAGCTGACGAAACCGAGCCGAACGACAAACTGAAAAAGGACGGCAAGGTCCAAGAAAATGAAAAAATCTTAAATGACGAAAAGAAACTCCTGGATGAGAAATCGGCGGAAAACAAGAAAGCGGTCCCGGATCAGGAGGCCGGGATAGACGAAAATGCTGGGGTTGACAAAAAAACCGACGTCGATGAAAAAGCCGCTGAAACGAAGAAATCGGAAGAAGCGAAAACGAAGAAAAGTGGCGGCGGTCTGAAGCTCCCATTGCCGAGTCCGGCTTCCCTATTCAGGAAATTCGTCCTTGCTATCACCGGGATCCGGGACCTTTCAATTACCTATACTGGCAGCCGATCGTCCAATTCCTCGAATGTGGGACGATTCACTGACGACAGTACGAGCGTGCGATCACCATGGAGTATTTTCGATTCCTTTAATGGCAAAGGTCCTTCTCTTGGATATCGTTTCGGATTCCAACGCCGGTTGGACCTTCAGGATCGCCTCGTCGATCCCACGCTGCAGGTTTCCGACGTGTTCAACAATACCAACCGGGTGCAGGGACGAACCACGCTCAACCCAAGTCAGGCGTTTCAAATAAATCTTAATTGGAATGTGGACTGGAGCAACGGGAATACGCTCACTTTTCGCAAAATGGTATCAGTAGACTCTATCGACGTTACACGAACGCAAAACGGTACTAATCGCTCTTCTGTATGGACGTTCGGCGCCTCCTACCTCAATCTTTTTAACGCACAACTTGACACGTACCGGCGGGATCTGGCCGAGGTCGCAAACCCCGACGTCCCAGTTCTCGGGGACGAAAACGGAGACGGACGGGTGGTCCTAACGAACCAGACGGTCGTAGATGATTTCCGCACAACATTTACTTCCGGCTTTGGCCCGCTCGACAGCCGGGGGCTCTTGCCTTTTCCGATGCCAAACTGGACCATTAATTATACCGGCCTTTCGCAGTGGCCACTTTTCCGGAATCTTGTCCAGAGTCTTACCGTGCGTCACGGCTACAATGCCGACTACAGCAGCGACTTCCGCACCAATACTGCGTCCGTCGGTAGCGACTCGTTATCCACATTCCCGCTGGGACCGCAGCTCATACAGTTTTCAATCCCGGGCGTACAAGCGGGCACCATTCGGATTAATGAGCGCTTCCAGCCCCTGGTCGGGTTCGACGTAGGATGGAAAGGAAACTTCCAGACAAACATTGCCTGGAGCCGAAGCAACACTTATTCGCTTAGCACGAGTAATTTTGAGGTCAGCCAAAACAAGACCAACGAGCTCTCATTAACGGCAAGTTTTCAGAAAACCGGTCTCAAAATTCCATTCCTGGGTGGCAAGCGGCTTAACAACCGCGTCAGTTTCAGCCTCACCGTCTCTCGTTCGACGACCAGCGACCAGCGCTTTTCACTCAAACGGGCTTTAACGGCTGCAGCTCAGGATGACGTCGACTTTCTTGCGGGACGTACTACCGAACGGCTCTTCAAACCCGGGGATGCACTCGCCGAACCTAACGTAACGCTGGTAACAGCCCATACGCGGCTGGTAGTTTCACCCCAGGTTTCGTACCAATTCAGCAACCGTGTCTCTGCAAACTTCACGTTGCGGTACGAGAAATTTGACAGCCAGGACAGCCGTCAGCCTTCGGCCGTCAACATCCAGGGAAATTTCAACATCCGAGTCAACATTCAGAACTAGCTTTAACACTTGGCGTTCAAGCGCGCACTTCAGCCTTTTTGCCGTCGGTGTATCGCTGTCATGTTTGTACCGGAAGAACCCGAACCTATCGTCGTATGTCATCTTGGGCATATGGCCTATGCTCCGGCCTGGGATCTCCAGCAGCGCCTCCAAAAACGGCTCATCGATGCCAAACGCAAAGATCCACCCGTGCGGTTGCCGCACGTGTTGCTTTTGGTAGAGCACCCGCCGGTTTATACGCTCGGTAAAAACGGAGACGCCTCACATCTTTTGCTCTCTGACGAGGCTCTGACGGCCCACGGGGCTTCTTTTTTTCACATCGATCGCGGCGGCGACATCACTTTTCACGGTCCGGGCCAATTGGTTGGCTATCCTATTCTCGACCTCGACAGGTTTTTTACTGATATCCACCGCTACCTTCGTGAACTCGAAGAAGCCATCATCCGGACGTGCGGCGACTATGGTCTGGCCGGCGGGCGATTCGCGGGTCGCACCGGCGTATGGATCGGCCCCGACAGACATGGCCCTGAACGAAAGATCTGCGCCCTGGGTATCCGCTGTAGCCGATGGGTGACGATGCACGGCTTTGCTTTGAACGTAAATACTGCGCTTGATTACTTTCACAACATTGTCCCGTGCGGAATCGCCGACAGGGGGGTTACTTCGATGGCGAAGGAATTGGGGCGACCGGTAAATGAAGCCGAGGTTCGTACATGCTTTGTCGCCCACTTCGCCGACTGCTTCTGCGCCCGTATCTCAATGCATGAAGGCGCGGAGGCCCATGCGTATTTGAGGTCGTTCATCGACGCTGAATTGCCGGTTCAATAGCCCGTCGCCTCCTGTTTCCATCTTTTTGTGTAGACCTCGTGCCGAAGACGTCACGTTGCATTATCTTGATTTGCGGGTGTGTTCAGAATGAGGCGCACGTTCGAAAATCTTAAACCCCCTTTTGATCATGGCCTTTGACCTCGATACATTTACGCTGCGTTTGATTGCTGAAACTCTATTCTACGACGAGGAATATGGGGCCTTAGGAAACTTGAGCCTCATTGATCGGACAACTTCGCGCGAGCGCTATATCGCCTCTTATTCGCCCGAAGACAAGATCTTCGTCATTGAAAAAGCCACTGAATGGGAAGCCTATTCGGCAGACGAAGACGACGATATCGGATATGCACTAGCAGTGGATAGCACCGAATTCGGCACGTATGAATCCCCCGACGAAGCAGCACGAGCTCTGGTTACTTTGGCCCAAAATCATGCCCTTGCACCCAGCATCACATTGCTCTTCGAAGAAGACGAGACGGCATGATCAGGTTCCGTCGGAAGGATTCATTCGCCTGGCCTGCCAAAGCGTATGGGCTAAAAGCCCCCAACCCAGGAGAAAAGCGATGCCACCCAGTGGTGTAAGAGCCCCGGGCCAGGGTGTGTTTGTAATGACGAGGAGGTAAAGGCTTCCAGAGAAAAGGACGGTACCTGCGGCAAACAGATGTCCAATCAGGCTGATATGCCTGAGCGGTCCCTGTTCGGCGAGCCACCCGACAAACATCAGCGCGAGCGCATGATACATTTGATAGTGCACGCCTGTCTCAAATACGCGTAACCTGTCGGGCGAAACTCGACCCGACAGGGCATGTGCCCCGAAAGCGCCAAATGCCACGGCAAGCCCCGCCGACAACGCACCCCAAACCATATACTTGCGCATTAACAAACCTCATCTTTGTTAAACAAACTATCGACCCAGCCCCTCGCCGTACTTCCAACAAAATCCAGATATCGTCTTCTCCGGGCCAATTACTGATTATCTACATTTGACACTTTGAGCAGCCATGTTCTATATTTTCATGACACGAAGGACTGTTCCCGACGTATAGCGGCAAGATGGCACCATTCTTCACCTATACACGCGCTCTAAGTGTACTGTTGGCAATGCCAGTTAAGCCTTCAGTCCATGCTGGAGAAATCCGGCCGCCATGTCGGCGACGTTTTGCGAGTCCAAAGCTCACCCGACCCAGTCATTGTATAAATTGAGATAATCGGGTTCCCCCCTTAACCCGAAAATAGTTATTAAATATGTTTAATATTCTGGGAGGCCGCCCATGAAAGTGCAACGTAGTATTGTAAAATGGTTTGACGCCAAGAAGGGATATGGATTCATTCTCAATCCTGATGGTGGCGTCGATGTCTTCGTTCATTACAGTCAAATCGTCTCAGACGAACGCTTTAAGACCTTGCGTACCGGTGAAATTGTGGATTACGAACTCCATGACGGCACAAAAGGTCTGCATGCTCAAAATATCAAGGGTACGAATGAGGTCGTAAACCTCGATGCCTCGGGTAGTCCTGTCAAAAATACCCAGCCGCTGACTACTTCTTTGGAACCATCCGGATCTGTGAAGACGGCTCCTGCCGAGAGTCAGGTTTCTAACGCCCCGTTATCAGAGACCCCGGAACCGGAACTCGAGCCTGTCAAGGTCGAAGAAGCTGCCGCAGATTCGCTGTGAGCGCTTTGTGATTAGCTGACACATCCCTTATTTTCACTCATACTTCCGGCGGCCTGCCTGACTCGGAAGAAACACCAAGCTGCCTTCCTACGTCGGCAGCTTTTGTTTACTTCTCTTCTTTAATCCGCGGTATCATGGCATTCACATTTTCCGACTCCGACATCGAACGCATTGCGTCGGTATTGAATGTCACACCAAAGCGCGACGGATCGCTCGTTCGTTTTGAGCTTCGCGATGATTCAAGTGGACGGCGCGTGTCACTGGAGATTAAATTGGTCCTCGATTTGCCGGGCGAACTTTCCTCGGATCAACCCGCTAACCTTGTTTCAATTTATGCCGCCAGCTCCTTTTTGCAGTTACAAGGATGCACCGGCTTCATCGCCAGTCAGGAGCTCGGCGAGATCCTATTCGTCGCCAAGCGAAGCGGCAGCATCAACGGACTCGTAATCGAACGAGAAGCGGCAGCATCCTTGTACGCCAATGTCGACGAACGCCTTCTATCCACCGACTTCACCCAGCTACCACCTGAAATGATTATGAGCAGTGTGGCCCTTTCGATGACCGAATCGCTATTTAGCGACCTCGGCTGACCTTCTCGTTTCCGCTGTGTTGTGGATCCCTCGGCACCAGAACTTATCATCACGCAAGCCCATTCCGCGCTCTGCGTGGACGAAAATACCCTCCATCGCATCGTTTTAGGTGCGCTTCTGGGCGAGGGAGTCCAGTGGCGGTACTTGAGCTTCGTCTTCACCGACCACGCGACCATACGCGATCTCAACCGCGATTTTCTCGGACACGATTACATGACCGACGTCCTGTCATTCGACCTCTCCGACGAAGACATTTCTACGAATACGCTATCGAATCGATCGAAATCCATGATCTCTGGCGAAGTATATATTGACCTTGATACCGCAACTGAGAGACACGCCGAATTTGGAACAAGCTTTGAAGAGGAAGCCCTACGCTATGCCGTCCATGGTCTACTGCACCTTGTTGGCTACGACGATGACACACCGGAAAAAAAGGCCCACATGCACCACCTTGAAGACAAGTATCTTGGCCATTCTCCCTGATAGGGTGCATCCACCGTGCTACCTCAAAAAAAATTCTCGTTCTCCTCTCATTCGAGACCTTTCCCGGTTGACAAACTCCCTAATTTTTGTTAAGCATCGGGTGGGATCATTGTTATCTCAACGTTCTTTGTTTCACTATGCTTTCAGAGGGATTGGAGGGGAATTATGCACACACGCATCACCGCCCGTAACTTCCGGGCTAGCCAGCGGCTTCAAACTTACGCGTCCGACCGGCTTGCAAAACTGGAACGTTTTTACGACGGAATAACCAATGCGCACATCGTACTGAGCAAATCACAGGACAATACCGACGGCAAATCTGCTGAAATCAGCTTACATGTATATCGCCAATTCTTGACAGCTGAGGACACTGCCAACACCCATGAAGAAGCCATTGACCATTGTGTGGAACGCCTGCGACGGCAAATTCTGAGGTACAAGAGTAAGTTGCGAAGCACGGACAAGAATTATCATCGATGATTACAGTGAGCCCGGCCATCGCGTCGGGCTTTTTTTTGGCTGTTGGCTCTTGGCGATTAGCTCCTGGCTGTTAGCCGTTGGCCAATAGCCGACAGCCCCCGACCGTTCGGCTTCGGCCACCCGCGATCAAGAAACCACCACCGCCCTCTCGTCCGAGCCTTGTGGCTCGAGCCAACAATCACGAGCCATCGTCCATTACCTATGTGCCCGGCCTTTCAAAGCCCGAAGCCGCATCCTTCAGGTTGCGCCGGCATAAGGTCCGGAACGCGCCGAACAGTTGGCACGGTCTCATCGGGGAGATCTCTCACATTCGTTCGAAACCGAAGGTTCACGTAGGTAAATGACATAGTGGCGGGGGGGACCACGCGGCCCCAAGGCCAACAATCACGAGCCTCCAGCCATCAGCCATACTCACGCCGTTTTGCGTAAAGCGCCGACGACCTTCTTGACATGCTTGGCCGTTTGCATAATATAGAAATGTACGCACGGCACGCCGGCATTGATCAACTCTTCGCTCTGCCGGATGGCCCACGCAATACCAATCTCGGCTACTTGCTCATCGTTCGTTGCGGCCTCGATTTCAGCGGCAAGTGACTCGGGGACTTCCACAAAGAAACGGCTCGGTAAGATCTGCAATTGCTTTTTGCGCGTGATGACCTTCAGGCCGGGAATAATGGGTACCGTAATCCCCTCTGCACGGCATCGCGCCTCAAAGTCAAGGAAGACCGCGTTATCGAAAAACATCTGGGTGGTCACATAATGTGCGCCGGCATCCACTTTTCGTTTCATGTTGAGCAAATCCCACGTTCGGTTGGGCGATTGAAAATGTTTTTCCGGATACCCGGCAATGCCGATGCAGAAATCCGTCGGCGCAGCATCGATGAGTTCTTCGAGGTAATGCCCCTGGTTCATGTCCGAAATTTGCCGAACCAGACTGATAGCATATTCATTGCGCGATCGGTTATGCAAAATCGGCTTGTCGAATCCAATGTCATCGCCGCGAAGCGCCATTACATTGCCGATCCCCAGATAGTGAAGTTCTATCAAGGCATCTTCGGTTTCTTCGCGTGTGAAGCCTCGGCAAAGCAGATGCGGCACCGTCTCGACGCCGAACCGCTCTCGGATCGCAGCACAAAGGCCAAGCGTACCGGGTCGTTTACGTTTGACGTACCGCCGCCAAGTACCATCGGGCATTTCCTCATATTGGACTTGCGCCGGGTGGCTCGTCATATCGATAAATGGCGGTTCAAACTCAATCAGGTCCTCAACAATTCCAATGATCTGCGCGATAGAGCCCCCACGCTTGGGCGGGATGATTTCGTATGATATGAGTGTGTCTTTCGCACGGTCAAGAATCTCGACTATTTTCATGGCGGGGGAAGTATTTCGTTTGTCAATCCCTTAGTATATCATGAAGCACCGTAATGGGGCAACAAGATCACGGTAAACTTCGCCAAACTCCTTGTGTTCGATGGTCGGCATTGTATTTTCAACATTGGATGAAGCCCAACCCTTTCTCGATCGATATGAGCGAGGCCGCTTTGACGGGCTTGCAGAAGGTGATACACTTCACGACGAGCATTTCCTCGTTACCATTACCGGTATCGGCAAAATAAAATCTACGCTTCGAACCGAACGAATGCTTCAACACTACCAACCCACCCGGTTGGTCCACGTGGGGACGTGCACTTCGCTCAATGAAGGGTTCAGCCTCGGTACGCTGATCGCAGCAGACCAAGTGTTCGAAGGCGACCGCATCGAACTCTCGACACCAACCTATCCGCGCATGCCCCTCGACGTGCCCTTCTCTGACCTCCCGACCGGCACGCTCGTTACGCAGGACCATACCGTACAGGAACAGAGTGAGTTCAGCTACTGGCAACGCATTGCCGACATAACGGACATGGCCGGTTATGCGATCGCCTATGTCGCAGCCACGCACGGCGTTCCCTGTAATATTTTAAAAGCTGTCACCGGATATCTTCAGCGGCCGGACAAGCACCTGCAGAAAACCCTCGCTGATGCTTATGAATCTCTGGCCGGCTTCCTAATTACAGAAACGAACGTACTTCGCGCAGGCGCCTCATGAAGCCCGACCGCTGTTTCGAGGACATAAAGATTCACTTGACGTCTATACTCGGCGAATTTAAGCTTGAGTTAGAGCATCTGTTGTATTACTTTTTTAATCGGAACATTTGCAGGCGCTTTGCTCCCGCAAGATTGCGCCAACCTCCTTCCACCGCCGTCAATTCCAACCTCGTTTGATTTCGGATGAGTGATTGACCGTTCTCACCCGATGTCGTTAAGGGGTGGTCAGGGACTGCGCCTTTTTGGACGACGGCATCCCGGCCCGCCTGCCTGGCCTTTGTACCGCTAAACCACCGGAACCGAACATGAGGAAACGAGCATCATTTCTTCTCAAGCCCCTTTTTTTCCTCACATTCGGTCTTTTGTTTCTCTTTACCTGGGACTGGGCACATGCCGCCACCCACGTCGGCAACGTCCTGGTGAATGTGCCTCAAGAGGCCACCGACGGCTACGGTTCCTTCCCTATCGCCGGGGTTAGCCCGCGCGTAATCATGTGGATCGTCGCCGAGCTACACCTCATGTTCGCGGCTTTCGTGCTCGCCGTGCCCATGTTTGCGCTCATTATCGAGTTCATCGGGTACCGTAGCGGCGACGAGCGCTATGATCGCCTCGCCTATGAATTCACCAAGCTCCTTTCGGTCTCGTTCTCTTTCACCGCTTCGCTCGGCGCCCTCCTCACTTTCGCCCTCATCATCCTCTACCCGAAGCTGACGACGTACCTCGTCTCCATTTTCAGCTGGACCTTCTTCCCGTACGTACTGCTCTTCTTCCTCGAGGCCGTCTTTCTCTATAGCTATTACTACGGCTGGGGAAAGGTCTCGCCGCGCACCCACCTCGTCCTCGGACTACTCCTCAACCTGACGGGCACGGCCATTATGTTCATCGCCGATGCCTGGCTTTCCTTTATGAATACGCCTGCGGGCATTGACGACGCGGGGCACCTCGTCAACTTGTGGGATGCCGTCAACAACTTCACGTGGATGCCCATCAACATCCACCGGTTGATTGCCAACATTGCCTTCGGCGGGTCCATTGCCGGAGCCTACGGCGCCTACAAATTCCTCGGCGCGAAGACCGATGAAGAACGGGCCCACTACGACTGGATGGGCTACATGGGCAACTTCATCGCCATCATCGCCCTCCTTCCGCTGCCCTTCGCCGGGTACTATCTCGGCAAGGAGATCTATGCCTTTTCCCAGAGCCTCGGCATCACGCTCATGGGTGGGACGTTCTCGTGGCTGTTCATCGTTCAAGCGGTGCTTATCGGCAATCTGTTTCTGGCAGCCAATTATTACCTCTGGCTAGGCATGGAACGAATTCCAGGCGCGGACCGGTACCGGAAGTTCATCAAATACCTCCTCGCTTCTATTACGCTGTGCTTTCTGGTCTGGGCCACGCCGCACTCGCTCGTGGCGAGCGTAGCGGAAGCGCGAAAGATGGGCGGCGCCCACCACCCGATGCTCGGCGTGCTCGGGGTGATGTCGGCCAAAAACACCGCTGTCAATATCCTCATTCTCACCACCTATATCAGCTTTCTCCTTTACCGTCGGGGCAACAAGGAATCGGTCGTACCGTGGGCCAAAACCGGCAACCTGATCCAGTTTCTCATCTTCGCCGTCGCGATTTCGATCGTCATTTTCCTCGGCATCTACGGCTATTTCGTGGAAGCCTCCGTCCGCATCGGGCTCTCGGTGCCACAGGTCTTGTCGGTGCTGTTTACGATGATCTCGGTGACCGTCATCGATGTGTTCATGTTCAAGGGGGCGAAGATCAAGGGGCCGATACAATGGGGTAAAATGCCGAATCGGGCGCAGTATGCCCTGTTTTTCATCGCCATTACCTTCGCGTGGACGATGGGACTGATGGGCTATGTACGCGCCGGGATGCGGCAGCACTGGCATGTATACGGGGTACTTGAGGACACATCACCCGACGCCTTCACGCCGGCATTCGGCTTCGCAGCAAATGTGATTTCGCTCACCGTGCTCATTTTTTTCTCATTCATCGCCATCGTCTTCTGGATCACGGGTCTGTCGAGCAAAAGAGCGTGGAAGCCAAAACCCGGGCCACCGACCGATGGCGATGACGCCGCGCCGGTACCCGAGCCCGTCTCATCTGTGAAACCTGCCCTGGAGGAGGCCGGCTCGTGAAAAACGCCCTCAAGATATTCGGCTTCACCTTCGTCGTCGTCGCCTTCTATTCGTACGTCGGCCACTGGGTACCGCAGAAAGAGACCTATCCGCCGAAGACGCTCGAGATCCGCGCCGACCTGACAACGGACGAGATGGTCGAGATCGGACAACAGATCGTCGCCGGAAAGGGGACGTGCCTCGGGTGCCATACCATCGGTTCGGAAGGCGGAGCCCTCCGTTTTCCAGACCTCGCCGGCGTCGGCGCACGTGCGAAATCGCGTGAGGAGGGACATACCGATATCGATTACCTCTCGGAAGCTCTGTATGAGCCCAACGCCTTTATCGTCCCGGGATTCCAGCCGGGCATGCCGACGATCAACAAGCCGCCCATCGGACTGACAGACCAGGAAATCCTGACGGTCATCGCCTACCTCGAATCTCTCGGTGGCACGCCTACCGTTACGATGGACACGAAACTGAAGTGGCAGGGGCAGACGCCCGCCGCCCCCACACCGGCTGCCGCACCGGGTGCCAAGATGGATGGACCGACTATTGTACAAACCTATCTGTGCGTGACGTGCCACAACTTTGCCGATGCCTCGCATACCGTCGGGCCGAGCCTGTACGACGTGGGCGACCGCCTCACGAAGGCACAACTTTACGAAGCGGTCATGGACCCGGATGCCACCATCGCAAAAGGCTTCCCGGCCGGGGTCATGCCCGCCACCCTCGGAGCCAGCGGGTTTTATGACAAAATCTCGACGCAAAACCTGAAAACGCTCGTCGAATACCTGGCCTCTCTCAAGGGTCATTGACAGTGGTGTCCCGATATTTCCCCCGAAGCCTTTGGACCTCATTTGAACGTCCTATCAACCTGGAGCCTTGCCGATGAATCTCCTGATTATCGCCGCCGTCGCTGTCGTGATGATTGCGCTCCGCTTTATCCGGCCCTCGATCCTGATATGGATGATGGCCTGGTGGGTGGCCGTCTACATCGTCATTCATTATGGGATCGACCCGCCGCTGCCTTCGTCGATCATCGGCTTGTACATGGCCATCACGACGCTGGTGCTACTGGCCTACCTGTCGGCGACCTCGTCGTATCTCCACGAGGTCTCCCGATCTTTGTTGCGGTTCATGGTCGACCGGCGATATACGGTGCCCCTCGTCGCCATCCTCGTGGCCTTGCCGTCGCTTGTGGCGTGGAATGTCTATCGCGGGCTCTCGACGGAACCGGCGCCCCCCATTTCCAGCCGAACGATCCACCCACCGCCCCCGATTGAGATCACCTTCAAAGGCAAGAAAATCGACCTCGACAAGGGGGAGAATCCCTATCGGGCGCTGGAGACCACGGACACGGAGGCGTTCCGTGCACACGTGGAAGAGGGGCGGCGCGTGTATTTCCAGAACTGCGTATTCTGCCACGGTGACCACATGGAAGGCCACGGCCTCTATGCCCACGGCTTTGATCCCATCCCCGCCAACTTTAACGACCCGACAACCATTGCCATGCTTCAGGAGACCTATCTCTTCTGGCGCATCGCTAAGGGCGGACCGGGGTTACCGCCGGAGTCCAAACCCTGGGCCTCTGCCATGCCCGCCTGGGAGCATTTTCTCTCCGAGGAGGAAATATGGGACGTGATTCTCTTCCTCTATGATTACACCGATTCCCAACCCCGGTCTTCGGAGGAGGTACACTGATGATTCACCGCCATTTGCCCACCGTACGCCCACAGTGGATTTGTCCCGGCAACGACTCAGAGGCGTCACACACGTACCCCTCCGCCCCCACACCCATACACCCGATCCTTCTCATTCTCGTGCTCCTGCTCTGCTTCCCGGCAACCGCGTGGGCACAGGAGCCCGACCTTGGTACCGAAGCACAGCGGGCCGCCGGTCGCGACATCTATCTGCATAAATGCGCGCAGTGCCACGGCGAGCACGGCGACGGCGCCGGATACGCCGCCCCGTTTCTCCGGCCCGAGCCGCGCGACTTCACGGCGGGCACCTTCAAGTTTCGCAGCAGCGCGAGCGGCGAATTGCCCACCGATGAAGACCTGCATCGGAGCATCCGCAACGGAATGCCCTATACCAGCATGCCGGCCTGGAAAGGCATACTCTCGGACGACGAAATCACAAACGTCGTCTATTTCCTCAAGACGTTTGCCAGCGACTTCTCCGGGCCGTTTGGAATCCCCGAAATGGCCTCCATCCCGGACAAGGCGCCCGGCTACGATGCGGATCATTTGGCGCGGGGTCGAAAAGTCTTCGAGGAAAACCAGTGTACCGACTGCCACGGAAATATGGGTCGTGGTAACGGAAAGTCGACACCGACGCTAGAGGACCAGTGGGGAAAGCACATCCGCCCGGCGGACATGACGAAGCGGTGGACGTTCCGCAATGGACAGACGCGCCTTGACATCTACCGCACGTTCACAACAGGCCTCGATGGTTCGCCCATGCCTTCGTATGACATGCCGGAAGCGGACCGGTGGGCGCTGGTCGATTACGTATGGTCCCTCTCCCAACCCGAACCCGAATACGCCACCGTCGTCTTCTCGCAGGCCGTCGACGGGCCGCTTGTCGTCACCCGGGGCGATTCGCTTTTCGCCGGGGTGCGTCCCGCCCTCTTCCCCGTCGTCGGGCAGGTCATCGAACCGGGCCGCGCCTTTCATCCCGGCGTGAACGCCGTCGAGGTGCGGGCTGTACATAATCGAGAAGAGATCGCCTTCCGCGTCTCGTGGCACGACATGACCGCAGAAACCACCGGCCACAATGCGCCGGACCTCGCGGCGCCCGTATACGATGCGGCGCATCCCGATACGACGGCGGGCTTTTCGGATGCCGTCGCCGTACAGGTGCCCGCGAAGACGCCGGAGGGCACGGAATTGCCTTACTTCCTCTTCGGGGACCGGAAGAACGCCGTCGATCTCTGGTTCATAGATCTAGCCGGCAATCGCACTGCCCAGTATCTCGGCAAGGGCTTTGACGAAATCGAGCCTGCTGAAGCACATTTTTCGGCCACAGCCCATTACGATGATGGCGAATGGACGGCGGTCTTCAAGCGCAAGCTGTCGGTCGACGGTGGGCTCTCATTTACAGAAGGGACCTTTGTACCGATCGCCTTCTCCGTGTGGGACGGCTTCGATCGGGAACGCGGCAACCGGCGCGGCATCACCTCGTGGTATCAGGTCTACGTAGAGCCGATGGAGCGTCCCTCCACAACCGGCCCGGTGCTGGCTTACGGGCTCGTCACGCTCCTCCTCGGCCTCGGGCTCGTGGGCGTGGTGCGGTGGCGGTACGGGAGGCATGAGTAGTGAGTGGTCAATACATGAATAGTGAATGGTGAAGGGGAATACATGAATGGGGAGTACTTGAGTGGGGAATACATGAATGATGAGTACTTGAGTGGGGAGGTCATGAATGGGGAGGACATGAATGGGGAATACATGAATGATGAGTACTTGAGTGGGGAATACATGAATAGTGAATGGTGAAGGGGAATACATGAATGGGGAATACATGAATGATGAATACAGGAGTGGGGAGGACATGAATGATGAATACAGGAGCGGGGAGTACATGAATGATGAGTACATGAATGGGGAGGTCATGAATGGGGAGGTCATGAATGGGGAGGTCATGAGTGGGACATTCCACAATCGGAAGGGGAGTGGATTGATGAACAAGGTGCATAAACACCACGAACTCGAAGAAAGGCTGATCGATTTTGCGGTTCAGGTCTGCGAGATCGCCGAAAATTTGCCCGCCTCCAGGGTGGGGCTTCACGCGGCCGGTCAGCTCATCCGCAGCGGCACGTCCCCCGCCGCTAATTACGGTGAAGCGCAGGGAGCAGAATCCCGTCGCGACTTTGTACACAAGATGAAAATATGTCTGAAGGAATTGAAAGAGACCCATGTCTGGCTGAGGTTTATCAAGCGAATGAACCTCGATACTTCGCAGAACCTTGAGAACGCACAAATGGAGGGCAATGAACTGATTTCCATCTTCGTACAGAGCGTCAAAACGGCCGCCGGAAAATCGAGAACGCACGATCTGGATGCACCATAGCCCGGCGTCGGGGTTCTTTGCTTTTCAACTCACAATCATACTCATACTTCTAAATTCACTACTCACTGCTCACAATTCAATCGCTCACCATTTTCAATTCAACATTCCCACGTTCTCCATTCATGTACTCATAATTCGCCCCTCCCGTGCCCACCCCGTCACTCATCTCGTGGAACCTGACCAAGCGGTGCAACCTGCGTTGCCCGCATTGTTATATGGAGGCCGGCGACCGGGCGGAGGACGAACTCACGACGGCCGAGTGCATGGCGCTCCTCGATGAGATGGAGAGCCTCGGCACCGAGATGCTCATCCTCACCGGTGGGGAGCCGCTCCTCCGGCGGGACATTTACGACATCGCCCGGTCGGCTACGGAACGGGGCATGTGGGTGGTGATGGGCACCAATGGCGTCCTCGTCAACGACCATGTGGCCGCGAAGATGGTCGAGTGCGGCGTGAAGGGCGTGGGCATCAGTATCGACTCCATCGACGCGGGCAAACACGACGCCTTCCGCGGCGGGCCGAATGCGTGGAAATACAGCGTACGCGCCCTCGACATCTGCCGAAAGCACGGTCTCGAAGTGCTCGTCCAAACGACCGTCATGGAAGAGAATTACAATGAGATCCCGGCCCTTCTCGACTTCGCCCGGGATAAAAGCGCATGGTCGTTCAACCTGTATTTTCTCGTCCGCTCCGGGCGCGGAGAGCAGATGCACGAACTCTCACCCGAGGCCACCCACGCGATGCTCACGCGGCTTGTCGAGATACAGGACGACTACCGACCGATGCTCGTGCGCTCGAAATGCGCGCCGCAGTTCAAACAGATCGCGTACGCGCTCGGGCGCGGCGGCATGGAGAGCGGCGGCTGCATGGCCGGCACCGAGTATTGCCGTATCACGCCGGAAGGCGACGTGACACCGTGCCCGTATATGACTGCCGTCGCCGGCAACGTTCGCGAGCGCAGCCTGACCGATATCTGGCATTCTTCACCCGTCTTCGCTGCGCTCCGCGACCCCGCTCGCCTCGGCGGTCGATGCGGCGAATGTGAGTTCAACGAACTCTGCGGCGGCTGCCGTTGCCGCGCCTATGCCGCCACCGGCGATTGCCTCGCCGAAGACCCGGCGTGCACGTATCAACCCACCGGACAAACGCTATCCGTGGACACCTTCCTATGGCATGACGATGCCCGTGCCCGCCTCGACCGCATTCCAATCTCCTTCATCCGCGCCAAGGTGAAGAAGGGCGTCGAGTCCTTTGCCCGGAGCCACGGTATCCAAAACATCACGTCGGAGGTGGTGACGGGCGCCCTCAACGGCGCGGACCGACCGGCTGCCTTCAGAAATCTGGTCATGCCCACCATCCCCCCACCCGATGCGTAGCGGAGTTAATGCTTATTGCGTATTGCGTATTGCGTAAGGGTGCGCGTCCCTATGCTTTACGAAATACGCAATACGAAACACCAGACCTGAATAGAGGAATTCTTGCTTTCAGAGCGAATCCGATATTTTGCCCCACAACCCCACGACTTCATGCCTTTCACCATCACCGACGCCTGTACCGCCTGTGAACAATGTCTCGACACCTGCCCGGTCGATGCCATCGAGCCGGGAACACCGGTCTTTGTCATCGACGAGACGCTCTGCTGCGATTTTGAAGAGTGCGTGGTCGTCTGCCCGGAAGACGCCATCATCCCCCTCGCCGATGCCTGAACTGCTCATGGCTTCCTCGAAAACACCGGACTGGAACGAACTCGACTTCGTCGATTGGGGTGAGTTCAGGCGTATGGCGCCGTCCGTCATCGGGCTGGAAATCGGTCGACTCGAGCCGTTGATCGACGCATCCGTCGGGGAATGGGAAATGCACAATGCCCTCGTGCGGGTTCGCTTCGAGCTAAAATCGTTTGTGGCAACCCTTGCCGAGGCCACGCCCGAGACCGTCGGCTCGGCGGGCACCGACCATTTGCGAACAGCCCTTTTGACCCTCTCCCTTTTCCCCGACGTTGACGAAGCAACCGCCGCCACGCTCCACTATATTGCCAACCGCCTGAGGTATGTTTACGATCGCATCCCGCTGATTTATTGATTTGTATGGATTTCGAATACTTTCCGAACCCAACCGCAACCGAGGACCCCTCAAAACCAGGAGCCCTGTATGTATAAAAAGATTTTTGTCCCCGTCGACAACTCCGAGCACTCGATGGCCTGCATCGACATTGCCGTCGAACTCGGAAAGCGCTTCGATGCGGAACTCGTCGGGAGCCATGCCTATGCCGCCCGGATGCACGACTATCGCTTTAAGCAAATGGAGTTCACGCTTCCCGAGGAATACCTCGTCGAAGCGGAGATGGAGAAGCAGCGGAAGGTCCACGACACCCTCATCACGATGGGCCTCGAACTCATCTCCGACTCGTACCTCGTGGTGATGGACGCCCGGTGCACAGAGGCCGCGCTGCCGTTCACGCCGAAGATGTATGACGGGAAGAACTTCAAGATCATCGTCAAAGACATTCAGGAGAGCGACTACGACCTCGTAGTGATGGGCGCCCTCGGCCTCGGCGCGGTAAAGGACAGCCTCATCGGCACGGTCTGCGAGCGGGTCTGCCGCCGGGTGAAGACGGACACCCTCGTGGTCAAGAACACGGCGCCCATCGACGAGCAGATGGAGCCGGGCGGCGACGGCGTGGGACACGTCAACGGCGGCGGGATCGTGGTGGCCATCGACGGCAGCCCGGAGTCGTTCGCGGGGCTGAAGACGGCCCTCGAACTCGGAAAGGAGACGGGCAAGCCGGTCGAGGCCGTCTCGGTGTATGATCCCTACCTCCATTATGCGATGTTCAACAGCATCGTGAACGTACTCACGGAGCGGGCCTCGAAGGTGTTCAAGTTCAAAGAACAGGAACAGCTCCACGAAGAGGTCATCGACACCGGGCTGGCGAAGATCTATCAGTCGCACCTCGAAGTGGCGCGGCGCATCGCGAAGGATGAAGGCTACGACCTCAAGATCACGCTCCTCGACGGCAAGGCCTTCGAAAAACTCCTGCAGTACGTCCGGCGCGAGCGGCCGTGGCTCCTCGTGATGGGCCGCATCGGGGTGCACAGCGATGAGGACATGGACATCGGCGGAAATACCGAAAACCTCCTCCGCCTCGCCCCGTGCAATATTTTGCTTTCGAGCCAGCGCTATACGCCGCCGCTCGACACCGTCGCCGAGGAGACGATGCTGTGGACCGAGCCGGCCACGAAGCTCCTCGACCGGGCCCCCGATTTCGCCCGGGGCATCGCCCGCACCACCATCCACCGATGGGCCATGGAACGGGGCCATTCGGTCATCACGCAGCAGATCGTCGAGCAGTCCATGGCGACGATCCTGCCCCGGACGGCGATGGTCAAGATGGGCATCATCGCCGCGGACGTGGCCCTCAAGGAACTCGAGGCCATCCCCGAGGACACCGTTACGTATGTCTGCCCGAATTGCGGCTATGCAGCGCGTTCGTTTCAGCCGGCCGTCTGTGCCGTCTGTGGCGGCCCCGGTGAGGCCTTCGAGGAGATCGACAAAGAGGCCATCACGCGGCTCGCTCCCCTCGAAGGGCCCGTCGAGGAGGAGACGACGTTCGACAAGATGACGCTGAAATGGACCACCGAGGCGCGAAACCGGCTGCGTGAGATCCCGGACGGCTACCAGCGGCGGCGCGCCAAAGCACAGATCGAAAAGAACGCCCGCGTCAAGCATATCCCGATCATCACGCTGGAGATGGTGGAGGCGAGCGGCAAGCTCCCCGACGCGAAGCACCTCGAAGCCCGCGGCGACCTGAAGGTCTCGGCCACCGATGCCGCCGCCGGGGCGCAAGAGATTACCCGCGACGGGCAGTTTTCGTGGACCGCCGAAGCCCTGGCCCGCCTCGAACGCGTCCCGGAAGGCTTCATGCGCAAAGGCACCAAAAAACGAATGGAGGACGCCGCCCGGAAAGCGAAGACCGACCTGATTACCCTCGACGTCGCCGAGGAAGGCATCAAACTGGCTATGAAAGCCATGGAGGAGATGATTCGGAAGAAAGGCTGATGGCTTGTGGCTGGAAGGCTGGGGGCCGATTGATCGTAGTCTATTGCCCATCTCACGATATCCAGTAATGAACCCGCAGCGATGTGGGATCCATAAATCTGGGAGGCATACGATGCAAGACTTTAGAAATCTTCAGGTGTGGGAGAAAGCCCATCATCTGACCCTTGATGTATACCGTCAGACGCGTGGTTTTCCCCGGGAGGAGTTGTACGGTCTGACCAGTCAACTCCGGCGTGCATGCAGTTCGATTCCAGCCAACCTCGCCGAGGGATGCGGGAGAGGAAGCGATACGGACTTCGCACGCTTTGTACAGATTTCCCTCGGCTCGGCGCGAGAGGTTGATTATCACCTTCTCCTCGCCCGGGACCTCGGGTATCTCGCTGATGAGCATTACACCCCGCTGGCCGAAGAGACAGCACGCGTCTTGCGGATGCTCTTTGGCCTCCTCAAGAAACTCAAAGCCTCCAGCATCTAGCCTCCAGCATCCAGCCTCCAGCCATCATGAAATCCTACCACGACATCGCCACAGACGGCGGCTCGAATGTCATCGGGCAGGTGACCGCGCACGCGGCGCGGGTGGCGGCACGGATGGCGTCGGTGGGCCGCGTGGTGGCAGTGATGAGCGGCAAGGGCGGCGTCGGCAAGAGTTCCGTCACCGTCAACCTCGCCGATGCGCTCACGCAGGCGGGGCATCCGACGGGCATCCTCGATGCCGACATCAACGGTCCGTCCATCGCCCGGATGACCGGCGTACGGGGACAGAAGCTGGTCCTCGATTCCGACGGCGTCCGGCCCGCCGAGACGGCCCTCGGACTCAAGATCATGTCCATCGACCTGTTCCTCGCCGACGACCGCCGGCCCGTACGCTGGGAGGCTCCGACGCAGAAAGACGCTTTCACGTGGCGCGGCATGATGGAGATGCACGCCGTCCGCGAGTTCCTCTCGGACACGGCATGGGGCGCGCTCGATTTTTTACTGATCGATCTTCCGCCCGGCGCCGACCGTCTGCCCAACCTCGTCGACCTCCTGCCGCAGCTTGCCGGCTCAATCATCGTCACCCTTCCGACCGGGGTATCGCAGTTCGTCGTCGGCAAGTCGATCCACGCGGTGACGGACCGGACGCCGCTCATCGGGCTGATAGAGAACATGTCGACGTTCATGTGCCCTCACTGTGGGGAAGAAGAGCCGCTTTTCCCCACCGGCGAGGTGGAACGTCTGGCCGCCGAACACGGTGTGCCGTTTCTGGGCCGCCTCCCCTTCGATCCGCGCCTGGCCGTCTGCGCCTATGCCGGCACTTCGTTCATGCACACCCACCCCGGCACGCCCACCGCCGAAGCCTTCCGGCGGCTCGCCGAACAGGTTGCTGCTTTTCCTTCTTTAACCGCAATGAGCGCAGAGAAGGCGCAGAGGACGCAAAAAAAATGAATGAGAACGACGTGGCAAAACGGGTCATTGGCGCGGCCATCGAGGTGCACAAAGTACTCGGGCCCGGACTGCTTGAATCGGCGTATGAGATGAGTTTGGAGCGCGAATTGGAACTTCAGGAAATTCGAGTGCGCAGACAGGTGGGTCTGCCACTGGTGTATAAAAACGTATCTTGTGATATGGGGTATCGCCTCGATTTGCTTGTGGAGAACCGCGTGATCGTGGAGATCAAAGCAGTGGAAGCCCTCAACGATGTCCATATTGCCCAAGTGCTGACTTATTTGAAATTGAGTAACCTCATGCTGGGGTTGCTGATCAATTTCAATGTCGCCCGATTAGTCGATGGACTCAAAAGACTGGTCAACAACCTCCCGGAATAAGCCCTTTGCGCCCTCCGCGCCTTCTTAGCGCCCTTTGCGGTTAAACCAAGCCACCAGCCATTATGAAATTCCTCTGTGTCGAATGCGATCAGGCCATGCAACTCAAAGAGACCCGCGGGCCCGACCGTGGCTCGATGACGGTCCTTTTCGGGTGTCCCGCCTGTGGCCGCGAGATCGCCATGCTCACCAACGCCATGGAGACGCAGACCGTGCGCTCCCTCGGCGTCAAGATCGGCGGCCGCACGGTGCCCGCCGAACCGATGGAGATGCTCCGCTCGTCCCTCGACGAACAGGGCGACGTACCGCACAACACCGAAACACCGGCTGCCGCCGAACCCGCCGCCTCGAAGTGTCCCTTCACCGGCATGGTCACCGAGGCCTATGAGGCTAAGACAACTGGCCCCACCTGGACCCCGGAAGCGGAGGCCCGCCTCGAACGTATCCCGTCCTTCGTCCGCCCGATGGTCCGCAAAAACATCGAGGACCACGCCCGCGACCACGGTCACGCTCAGATCGACGCCGCCGTCATGGATGAAGTGAAGGGGATGTTTGGGATGTGAGGGCCAGCGGGAGCTCGACTGCCAGCGTGGGATCATGGTCTTTTGTCAGGCTCCCTTTCGGATGGATTCCCAGAATCCTCGCGGCGTCAGGATCATCAGAGAGGATATCTTGTCCTTCGCATCCAGAATATCTCGATCCCCCGTGATGAGGATTTCAGCCAGCCCGAATACGGCAGCGGCAACCACGAGACGATCGTCCGGGTCACGTATCACTTCCATCTCCGTTCCCAAATCCGGCGTCGGGATGACCTCGTGCAGCATCAATTCCTCAACGATCTCTGCCACTAATCTCTCTGGCACACCGAACTTCTTGATCAGCACACGTTCGAATTCCGCGACCACGAACTGCGGAAGGACCAATTCGTGCTCTGCCAGAATGAGCCGGTATACATCGGACGAAAGACCTCTTGCCGTGTAGGCGCTGATGAGGACGTTCGTGTCTAGCGCTATCCTCACGATACGTCTCGGAATACGTCTTCGTCCGTGAGATAGCCGCGTGCCTCGGCAAAAGGAAAAACCTTCTCTCGGTGTTTTTCAAATGCCAGGATTGAAAGTTGTCGCTTGAGTGCCGTTCTGATGATATCAGAGCGTGAGATACCCAGGTCTTTCGAGACCGCATCGAGACGCGCCTGGAGGGAACTGTCGAGTCTGACGGTAATGGCTGTATTCATAGGTTTGCCTCCTGTATTACAGTGTAACACACCGTTATCCCGGGTGAGGTTCCAGAGGAGTCACACAGGCTGCGTGCCGCTGGAAACCTTGGTCGATGAAGAAGACGCCGAGCGTGCACGGAACCAGTGGCGTCCGCTGCCTCCATATTGGCCAATCAACAATGGCAAGATCTGATGCCAAACGCGTTTGACGTCCCCACCCACCTCATCGACGCCACCCGCCTCGACCTCGATGGCCACGTCGTCCCCCCGCACGGTGACCTCTGGCTCGCATTTCGAAGTGTGAAACCCGGCGGCTCCCCAAGACGCTGACGCCGCGACAGTCTTCGGATCGACGGTCCGCCACGCTACCCTCACGTCCCGTCACTGACCCCCCATTCGTACCCCGCCGCCACGATGCGGTGAAGCAAGACCTCCGTCTCGACTTCGGTCTCCACGGGTAGCCAGGCTTCCAGCTTTTCGAGGCTGTGCCGGTACCCGGAAGCGTCCCCGCCCGAGTGGAAGACGAGCGTATCGACGCCGGCGGCGCACGCGGCGATCAGCTGAAGAAGGGGCATCAGCCCTCGGTTGCCGCCGTACGCGCCGCATCCCCAGTAACCCGTGTGGATGTGTACGGCCGGTGAGCCCTGCGCCCGCGAAGCCTGAACCGCTGCGTAATAGCCCGTGTACGCCGTGGCCGCGATGAAGGCGATCTCTTCGCGCGTGTATCGCCCGGACCCATAGGCCGGAGCCTCCATGGCGATGAGGTTGCTCTTCGTCGGCGGAGCGAGGACACGGGTGGCCTGGCGGACCGCCGCTTCGCTTGCCACGGAAAACTGGTTGCCGTACAGACCGTGTGGCCGCCCGGCCCCGGCATTGGGGTCCGTGGCGATGGCACACCAGCGCTCCACCCCCATGATGAGGGCCGGCGTCGCCACGCCGTCTTCCACCGAGAGCGGGTCGATGCCGGCATCCATCAGCGCATAGCGGAGCGAAACCAGCGCCGGGTGCTCCGCCACCTGCATCTCATCCTGCGCGAAGAGCGGCCCGGCATAGGCCGAGAAGAGATCGTGGTTCGCGAAGTTGAGGTACCAGTCGACCTGTCCTTCGGGCGTCGGGTCATACGTGAAATAATCGTCGCGAAGGACGAACGAGGGTCGCTTCGTGCTTCGCCTCAACGTCTCCGGCAACGGAAGTTGCCGCCATCGCGAAAACGAAATAGTCCCGGCGTGCCGTGCGCCCGGCGGTGCGGCCAGCCCAAAGACGATCCGCTTGTTCCGGTCACGGGGCCGGGGCGGAAAGTTCGTCGCCAGGGTCTGCGCCTCAAAGGACTGACGACAGATGGGCTCAATGGAAATCTCTTCCATAACCTCAACACCTCACGATGCCTGGCGGATTTTGGCGTCGTCTATATCATTCAGGAAAAATCAAATCGTGCGGCAACTGCGCCCGTTTACACGGCGGACACCGCCTCCGGTCGCAACCTGTTTGCGAGCGTCCCGCCGATCCACGCCATCGGGAAGTACGCGCCGACGAGGTCTACGACGATGAACCACACGGGCGCCGGAAGCAGGAACGCATTGGTGATGCCGCCGAGCAAAAAGAATACGCCCACACCGAGCGCGAGCTTCATCCGGTGCGTGGCGGCGAGAAGCGAGGCCACGAGCGCCCCGACGAGCGCGCCCAGCCCGTGGGCGAGGAAGGGAAACAGAAAATGCTTCGGCTCGAACAGATGCATCGCCGCACGGAGGCTCTCCATGTTCGTCACGTCGACGCCGTCGGGCGGGGGGATGACGGACGAACTCACCGTGATGAGGCCCATGTTGACGACGCCTCCGATGACGGCGCCGACAATGAGTGCGAGAATATTGCGAACAGTGGTATTCATTCCTTGTCCTCGTTTTGTGATTTGTCCGCCGACGGGTGGGCAGGGGGTTCTTTCGGCGATCAATCCGGGGCGCCCGAGCCGGAGCCGCCCGGTTTGCCATGACCGTGCGTGATCATGCGCTCCACGACATAGCTCACGACAAACACGATGGCCCACCAATATTGCCCGGCAACCTCGGCGAGAGAATGGCCGCCCGCCTGTTTCCACGTGACGACTTCGTTCAAAAAGCCCCCGAGGCACACCACCGCGACGAGCGTGAACAAGGGCTTTCGGATTTCGGGTTTCATCGTTTATCTCTATAAGGAGATCGAGAGGCATTCGGAACGTATGGCATGAGGAGAGTAAGATTTCGTCGGGGAAAATGCAAAGTAGGGCTGGAGACCGGGGGCTGGGGGCTAGAGGCTGGAGGCCGGTGACCGGTAATACTGCGACTTCGAAATTCGACAATCACTATTCGACATTCATTATTCATTCGGGCCGGCGGCTGGAGACACGTCGTCATCCACTTCGTAATTCGACATTCACTATTCGACATTCTTTATTCATTCGGGCTGGAGGCCGGTTGCCGGGGGCTGGATACAGGTAACCATCCACTTCGTAATTCGTCGTTCACTATTCGACATTCATCATTCATTCGGGCCGGGGGCTGGAGACACGTCGTCATCCACTTCGTAATTCGACAGTCACTATTCGACATTCATCATTCATTCGGGCCGGTGGCTGGAGGCTAGTAACCATTCACTTCGTAATTCGACAGTCACAATTCGACATTCATAATTCATTCGGGCCGGTGGCTGGAGGCAAGTAACCATCCACTTCGTAATTCGTCGTTCACTATTCGACATTCTTTATTCATTCGGGCCGGCGGCAGGCGTACAGATCACTTTTGTTCAAACCATTCTTTTCATTAGTTTTATACCTACCCCCTCAAGCCCCGGCCTTATGCATCGATCCCGGTACATCAAGTGGACGCCCGCCCTCGGCGCCGGGACCCTCGGCGTGATTTTTCTGCTGTATTATGCCCTGCTCGGTCCCGAGCCGGACGATGGGGACATCCGCTTCGAAATCGCTCGTATTCTGTGGGCGAGTTCATCCATGATCCTGAACGTGATCATGATCTGGTGTATCGTCGCGTCGTGGAAGTCGATTCGCCGGTATGCATGGCACCGCCTCACGCCGGCGCACAAGACCGTCGGCGGCGCGGTCGCGCTCGGGCTCCTTTGCGGGCTGGGCTACATGCTGATAAACCAGGAATCCGTCGTCGGCACACAGAGCGCGACGTTGCTCGACCTCCTGTTCGCGCGCGTCGAGCACCTCGAGATCCTGATCTCGATCAACAACCTCGTGGGCGTCATCGTTATCGTCTCACTGCTTTTTGCCGCCATCTCGTTTTTCGTCGATGCGGATGAGGACGACGAGGTGCGTTTCGCCGCACGCCTCCGGTGGTTCCGGCTCACATTTTATTCAGCCGGTGCGCTTGCCGCCGTCGCACTCTACCAGTTTTTTCGCCTCTACGGGTGGAGTGCCCTCGCCGGCGCCGCAGGCATCGCCGATCCCGCGGAGGCGGAGGCGGCCCTCCGGATGAGCCATGCGCTGGCCACCAGCATCGCGATGGCCAGCGGGCTGATCCTGTCGTGCCTGCTGGCGCTTATCTTTCTTCCGGCGGCATTGTACCTGAATGCCCATTTCGGGCGGCTGGTGAGCGCCTCGGCACAATCGGAACCCAACTTCAATAAGGCGACGTGGATGGAGAAGTACAACATCGGCACCTCCCCCATCGCTTCCCTCGGGAGCTATGCCGCCGTTTTTTTGCCCTCGGCCGTAGGCTTCGTCGCCAAAATCGTGGACCTCGTGAGCTGATGACTGCCCGGTTGATATGCATCACGGTGCTTTGGAGTCTGTCGCTCGTCGCCTGGGCGCAAGACTTCCAGCGCGTGCCCGAATCCGACCTGTACGACGCACTGATGCTCGAGAAGGCGAAAGGATATGCCCTCACTGCCACCACCAATGGGGCCCGCCTCTGGTCGAATGTCCTGCAGACGCTCGTGCGGGCGGCACAGGCCCGTGATCCGGACGGCCCGCCGCTGTTTATCGCCGTCGCCGATTATTACGCGGCTACCCTCCGTGCAACCGGTATCCCGTCGGAGGAGGTACCCATTACGCTCCGGCTGGCCTATCTCTTTCAACAGAACTCGCTCGTGGAATTCCGGCGCCATCGAATCATTGATACGACAGCCACGAATCCACTTCCGGAACTCGCGCTCGGCATTCGCACCTGGTGGGCCGATTCCCTCGCGCTCCCCGACCATTACGCTTTCAAGGACACCCTCTCCGATCCCGAGCTTCACGTCATCAACGACCGCGTGATCACCTACCGGCTGCTTCATTACGACGACATGGACGTCATCGACCAGATGAAAGGCTTGCGAGGCCGCCCGACTTCAGGCGTGCTCGGCTTGCTCTTCAAGCTGATCGGCGCCGGGAAAGTGGTGTTTTCGCGCTCGACCACTGTGGACTCGCTCCAGATTGTCTATGCAAAAGCCAAGAGAATCTTCTCGAAGTCCGCGACGATCACGGTTCTGCCGAGCGGGCAGGCCGTAAAGGGGTTGCTCGAAGGCCGCCCCGAATTGCGGGCCGTGGAACAACGCCTCAAAAAAGACCGCCGCGTGCGGTATCGGACGTACGTATGGGAGGTGGAATAGAGGGGGCCGAGAAATTATACCAAATCCGATAGAAGCGGTAAGATCTGGCGACGCTGTTGCGTGTTGCGTAATGAACGTGCCCTTACGCAATATGAATCACGTTTTCCTCAAACTACAACAGTGCAACCGGATTGGGCATGAGATCGTCCGAAATGATTTCCTTGACTAAGTTTAGATGCCGAACTTTTTCCGCACGTAGTCGCTCATAAGATTTTTTTCCACATCAAACGGGTCACACTTTCCGTTGGGGTCAAAGTCGATTTTGCCGAACTTGCGGGCCGCGGCCAGGGCAACCGGATGCAACTGTTTGTTTCGAACGCCGATCCCCATGACAGCGTGCCCCATGGCCAGTTGAAGCGAGGGCTTTACCCCCGAAATCGTCCGTTCGATGTGTTCGATGCGCTCGATAAAATAGGCATCGTCGGGCGCACTCTTTTTCTTCGATTTCGCAAGTTCGTACAACAATCCGAATCCGCAACCCCGGCGTGCGACATCGGAGCTATCCATCCATTCATCCGCCAGATCTTTTGCAAAGGGGGTCTTTGCGAGCGGCGCGCCGCACGTCGAAAAAACGTGTCCCAGATGGCCGGCATTTACTTCGTCCACCTGTCGCTCAGCCTGCTCCCTCGTGATCTGTTTCGGGTCGTCAATCAACAGGGCAATGATCTTCGCATCGTAAACGTCGCTCTTCCACAGTTGTGCGGCCAGGTCATGGTCCTTCCCGATCTGTTTCGCCATCTTACGGAGGCGCGTCAATCCGATCCCAAAACTCTTGAGACCGCTCTTCGCTGCGAATTTGGCATCCCAGTGTCTGATGCCCCGTTCGTCCTGATTCGCCTCCAGCATGGCGATGACTTGTGCCTTTGTCATGGAATGGTCCTTTTTGGGAGGAATTCGGCTTGCCTACGTGCGGCCGCCGGCCGGGTCCTCGTGCAGCATACCGTCCTCAAAATTGCACCCACCGGGCGGCTCATCGGAGCGCCGCGGAGGGAAGCATCTCTCAGATTATGTACTGCTCGATCGCCTCATATGCATTGAGGTTTTGGACCTCGTACACGGCGGTGTCCGGCGGCGGGAAGCCCAGTTTCTGAAAGGCCGGAACCAGTCGCTCCTGAACGAAGGCATCCAGATCCGCACGCGACGCCCAGACGTCGGCCACGTGGATGTGGCCCGCATCGTCGAAACTGGCTGCGTGAAAGATGCCGCCCTTCGGCTGCTCCATCTCCCAATTCACTTCGCTGCGCAGAGACTCATACTGTTCCTTGCTCGTGTTGCCAGTAAATAAGGCCAGGATTGCCATCGTCGATCCTCCCTTTTGATTGATTGTCCTCGATTGCCGGAATCAGGCGCGGTCATACCCATATTTTCTTGAGGATCTCATGTTACGCAGCAGAGCGGAAAGGCAGCAGACTTGTACAGGAGTCCATTCCCCTCTTGAGAGGGGTGCCCATACCAACGCTGTTGGGAGGGCGGGGTGTGTCTGACACTGACGAGCGGAATCACCCGGCTCCGCAAGGGCAATCGCCTGTACTTTCCGGGAAGGTATTGCCAAATGATCGCGCGGATTACACCCCGTCTCGCTTGGCTGCGTCGCGCGAGCCACCCCTCTCAAGAGGGGAATCGGTGCGCTCGACGCTCCCTCAAACACCATCTCTTGCGTAACATAAGTGAGGATGCCCAAAAAACGGGTTGGTAGACGCCCTTCCCGGATGTAACGAGAATGCATGAAGCCGCTATCCGCGCCTTCAATCCATTCGAGAAAGGCTATAATAAAGGGCCACAGACCTTACAAGTCAATGAGGCTTCCGTACGGTCGATGTCACAGGTCGCATGCCGGACTGCTTTTCGGCCGGATCAGCGCGCCCCGGATGACGGAATGGCAGCCGCCTTCTCCGGTTTGCCCCAGGCTTCGTAGAGCACGTGGAGATCTTTGTGGGCCCGCGCGAAGTCGTCCGGTTCATCGGCTGCTTCCAGGCGGGGCAGGGCGGCCAGAAGCAGCGCTTCCGCCTCGGCAAAGGCGCCTGTCCGGGTCAGTGCTTGGGCGAGGCGGCAACGGCTGCGGGCCACGTCCGGGTGTTCATCGCCCCGGAGCCGGATGCGCATCGCCAACGCCTCGCGGAGAACCGGCTCGGCTGCGGCATCCTTCCCGGCCTCCAGAAGAATATTGCCCAGACCCTGCACGTCTCGCACCACATCGAGGGATTCCGCCCCCGACAACGCGCGGTTCATCGCCAGGGCCTCTCGTTGCATGGCTTCCGCCTCGGCATAACGGTGCTGCTCGGAAAGGTATGAGGCGATGGTGTACAGGCTCATGGCAATGCTCTGGTGCTGCTCACCATAGACCGCCCGTTCGATGGCAAGGGCCTGACGACGCAGGGATTCGGCTTCGGCAAAGTCTTTTCGGGACACCTCCACCGAGGCCAGTAAGGACAGGCTATTGGCCTGGTAGGGGTGGGGCCGATCATAGGCCTTGCCCGCGATGTCGAGGGCTTGCCGTAGGATCGGTTCGGCCTCCGCGTAATGCCCCTCGTCGATCAGCACAGACGCCAGGTTGTTCGAGGTGATGATGAGGGAAGGATGCTCCGGTCCGTATAATTTCCGTTTCACTGCCAGCGATTCGCGATACAGGGCTTCCGCAGCGGCAGGGTTTCCCAGTTTGTCCTGGATAAAGGCACGGCCGTTCAGGGTTATGGCCACGCCGGGATGCACGTCGCCGACGTTTTGCCGCAAAATCTCCACGATCCGTTGATAGAGGGAGTCCGCTTCCACATACGCGCCCTTTTTCGAAAGGATGATGGCGAGGTTGTTCATGGTGCCGGCGACATCCATATTGTTCGGCCCCAGGAGCTTGAGCCGTTGCCGGAGGGCTTCGCGAAGCAGGGTCTCCGCCTCCTCGCTGGCGCCCATCCTCCGCCGCACAACGGCCAGGTTGTTGAGGGTCTCGGCTACGTCCTCGTTTTCTTCCCCCAGCGTGGCACGCTGAATCGTGAGCGCGGCGCGGTACGCCGAATCGGCCCCCGGGTAGTCGGCCATCATGCGGCGTGTGATACCCAACAGATTGAGGCTCTGGCCCACCTCCTCCCGGTCCGCGCCGTAGACCTTCTTTTTGAGGTCAACGGCTTTCCTCAACATGTCGGATGCCCTCGGATAGAGCCCCAGTTCGCGGTAGACATTGCCCATGACATCCAACATATCGGCGAGGAGTTCTCGCTGATCGCCGAGTTCTGATTCGACCTTTTCCGCACCCCGGTCGAGCAGTTCTCGGGCCGTCACGGTCTCTCCCCTCGACGACGACGGGCTCGATACTTCGAAGATGCCCTGCAAAAACTCCGACACCGCTTGCGCCTTCACGGCTTCGGCCCGCTCGCGGTCACGCGCCTGTGAGAGCCGAACGGTATAGAACCCGACGAGGGTCGTGATCAGCAGAACAACAGCGCCGGTGGTGAACACCCCGACGCGGTGCCGCTGAAAGAACTTCCGCGTGCGGTAGCCGAGGGTGTCGGGCTGTGCCCGGACCGGCAGTCCCGTCCGATGCCGCCGGATGTCGTCGGAGAACATCTCCACTGATCCGTAGCGGCGCTCGGGCTCGGGGCGCAGGGCCTTGAGGCAGATCACGTCGAGGTCGCCCGAGAGCTTCCGGCGCAGCTTTTCCGGCTCCGTGCCCCGTGCCTGGCTGAGGGTTCCGGCCGTGTCGGTCTGCCGAATGGCCCGTTCCACGACGGTGGAGG
>Ga0114931_10000096_pt1 | contig 92087 bp, 72 predicted proteins | sample 2SBtaG_FD_89579 | JGI IMG/M metagenome (GOLD analysis project Ga0114931, IMG submission 89579) | Deep subsurface microbial communities from Kolumbo volcano to uncover new lineages of life (NeLLi) - 2SBTROV14_V59a metaG | ecosystem: Environmental > Aquatic > Marine > Volcanic | place: Kolumbo...
CACCTTCAGGATAGGCGCGCCATTGCCATTGCGCGTTTCCCCCGCGCACGCGGGGATCGACCTTAAACGCGTTTACAGGATTACGCTTTGTTCCCGTTTCCCCCGCGCACGCGGGGATCGACCCTCAAGGTTGTGCGCACACCGACGACATACGAGGTTTCCCCCGCGCACGCGGGGATCGACCCCGGGATGGACACGATCGACGTGGACGTATCCAGTTTCCCCCGCGCACGCGGGGATCGACCTTGTTAATGCCGAGGCAAATAAGATTGTTGATTGTTTCCCCCGCGCACGCGGGGATCGACCCGAAGCCACGATCCGCTTGCTTCACAAGAACAAGTTTCCCCCGCGCACGCGGGGATCGACCTGAAGTGTTCTTGCTCTATGTTGACCCGTCGAAGTTTCCCCCGCGCACGCGGGGATCGACCTTCCGTTCGATCCCGATTCCACTGATCCAGGAGGTTTCCCCCGCGCACGCGGGGATCGACCGGCGTCCCACAGTTGGTATTCACGCTGCGCAGTGTTTCCCCCGCGCACGCGGGGATCGACCTAAAAAATGATCCTTCGTTTGATGGGGCTTATAGTTTCCCCCGCGCACGCGGGGATCGACCCTCGGCATCATGTTCCTAGGTCTGATAGCGGTCGTTTCCCCCGCGCACGCGGGGATCGACCCATCTTTGACTCGGGGCATGCTGCACCTCTTTTGTTTCCCCCGCGCACGCGGGGATCGACCGCTCGCGCGCCACGTCGTCAGGAATCACGATCAGTTTCCCCCGCGCACGCGGGGATCGACCGCGCATTCACGGGATTACGCTTTGTACCTTTTGGTTTCCCCCGCGCACGCGGGGATCGACCGCTCGCATTCATGGCGGGCAAAGACGAGAAACGGTTTCCCCCGCGCACGCGGGGATCGACCCCGTCAACTTCATCTCCTGCTCCAATTCGGGCGGTTTCCCCCGCGCACGCGGGGATCGACCTGCGATTACGTGGCGGCATACGCGGCCGTCACCGTTTCCCCCGCGCACGCGGGGATCGACCCGAAATCCGAATCCAGAACCTTGCCGTGACAACGTTTCCCCCGCGCACGCGGGGATCGACCTTGGTCCTTAACGCGACGGGAAGTTTCAACAACGTTTCCCCCGCGCACGCGGGGATCGACCCAAAACAGTTAAATCAAAAGATGAAAGAATGGGGTTTCCCCCGCGCACGCGGGGATCGACCCAAAAAAAATCGGCCACCGTACGTTACATACGGGTTTCCCCCGCGCACGCGGGGATCGACCCGCTGGCGGCCTATGGTATGAGGTGCCGTCGACGTTTCCCCCGCGCACGCGGGGATCGACCATCATGGATGAGATGAAGAGGACAGAAAGGATAAGTTTCCCCCGCGCACGCGGGGATCGACCCGGCCGAAGACGACGAAACGAAAGTGTCCATTCGTTTCCCCCGCGCACGCGGGGATCGACCCCCGATGGCCGTTTGATACTCTAGCACTGTGGTGTTTCCCCCGCGCACGCGGGGATCGACCATGTTCGTCCAGATGTACGTGGTATCGCCGTCAGTTTCCCCCGCGCACGCGGGGATCGACCTCGGACAAGGGCGCAAAAATTGCGAGTGTCATTGTTTCCCCCGCGCACGCGGGGATCGACCATCCGGTTCCACGGTAGTGCTGGAATCCCCGGCGTTTCCCCCGCGCACGCGGGGATCGACCTTCTTCACTTTGTCGCCACCTCCTGGGCTGGTTGTTTCCCCCGCGCACGCGGGGATCGACCTCGCATTTCGGACCTGTACGTTTCAACAGACAAGTTTCCCCCGCGCTGCTGATTCGTAGCAATTGCCGCCCAGGTTTCCCCCGCGCACGCGGGGATCGACCCTTGTAGAGTTCGCGCGCCAGCAGTCGGACAACGTTTCCCCCGCGCACGCGGGGATCGACCGTAGACCAGCGCCGCAACGATCCAAACCGTCGAGTTTCCCCCGCGCACGCGGGGATCGACCCCGCGCGGTGCGGGGCACTTCTTTTTCTACCGCGTTTCCCCCGCGCACGCGGGGATCGACCTTCAGTAATTTACGCTGCTGGCGCCACGCGGAAGTTTCCCCCGCGCACGCGGGGATCGACCTTGATTCTTTACAGAATACGCCGCGAAACAAAAGTTTCCCCCGCGCACGCGGGGATCGACCTCTCGCCCGCGTTGATTGTCGCGCGCACGCGGGGATCGACCCGTCCTGGTATATGTCCCCAGCCCGCTTGCAGCGTTTCCCCCGCGCACGCGGGGATCGACCTCGGGATTCTGGGCAAGCGCGTCGGCCACGTCCGTTTCCCCCGCGCACGCGGGGATCGACCCGTGTAGTCGCTGATGAGCGCTTCGCGCGGGGTGTTTCCCCCGCGCACGCGGGGATCGACCTCTGCGCGCCTATGCCTCCGAGGCAGGCAACCCGTTTCCCCCGCGCACGCGGGGATCGACCTACACCCACGACTCGAGCCCTTTGTGGATCCCGGTTTCCCCCGCGCACGCGGGGATCGACCTCCTACGGCCTCCACATGGCGCCGCGTTTTCCGGTTTCCCCCGCGCACGCGGGGATCGACCGTTCGAGAAGGCCGAGAAGATCGAGAAGCCGAAGTTTCCCCCGCGCACGCGGGGATCGACCTGCATCCGGCCTATGGTACGAGGTGCCATCGACGTTTCCCCCGCGCACGCGGGGATCGACCGTGGATTGACAATGCTTCATACGAGCAGCTTTTGTTTCCCCCGCGCACGCGGGGATCGACCCAAGACATCGGCACCGTTTTACTCGATTTTTCGGTTTCCCCCGCGCACGCGGGGATCGACCCCGTGCTATCTTGTGAGTGACAGTGGAGACACAGTTTCCCCCGCGCACGCGGGGATCGACCTCGGGTGAGCCGCAATGGCAAGCGATCGTATTGGTTTCCCCCGCGCACGCGGGGATCGACCTCCTCTTGAAATGCTGGCGGAGGGGTGGGCAGAATACCTGAACAACCCGAGTCCGCGACCGATGGCGGTCGAGATCGGCGAGTTTATTTTGAAAACGATCGGAGAATGATATGGCTGAAGGGCCGCGTTCGATGTGCTTCGAATGTATTCATGCCAATGACGGCTGGGGGTCTTGCACGGCGTTCCCCGACGGAATTCCCAACTCAATCTTGCTCGGCGACGTGGACCACCGCGTGCCCGTCGAGGGCGACGGAGGGATCCAGTTTGTCCCGGTTGCGGGGTCGAACATCCCGGCCGATCCGTCACAAGAAATCCCCGGAGCCGTAATTCAACCAGACCAAGGAGGGAAATTGTGAAGAAGGTCTCGACGTTCTTGATGGTGGCCGCGATCGTGGTGGCGACCTTCGTACCGAGTCATGCGAACCGGCAGATTCGTCGGATCACGTGCCTGACGAATGAGGATTTGTCGGGCTCAACCTATGCGACGCAAGCAGAGTTCAAGCGCGTTGTGCTCGACCTGCCGGGAACGAGCTCGCAGCGACCGGATTTTATTGTTCTTGTTTCCCCCGCGCACGCAGGCTGCTGACGACGATTTCCGCTAAAATCACAAATCCGCATGGCGCCGTATGCTCCCGATTCCGAAGGGGGAGAAAACCGCGGACAGAGAACATCCGACGTGTTCCCGGCCAGAACGCCACACAACACCTGCTCCTGGAACGCCGGTCGTAGCCGCCCCCATTTCGCAAATACCGTTACCCGTCCAGCACGCTACAGAGGCGCTCTACGCCCGCCAGCGCCACCTCGGGCGGCACACCGGCGAAGCAAACGCGGATCCACGTCGCAAAGTCTGCGCCGAAGTCGCCGCCCGGCGCCACCGCAACGTCGGCATCAAGACACGCGGCGACGAATTCATCAAACGCGCGCCCACGCAGGTACGGTGCCACGTCGAAAAAAAAGTAGTATGCCCCGCCGGGGACCGGGGCCATACCGGCGAGCCGTTCGGCTAGGCGGTCGCGCGTGTTGGCACACTCTTCCACAAACTTTGTGTGCCACTGCATACGCGTGCGCACGGGCTCGACCATCATCTGTTGCGCCAGTGTCGATGGGCTGTACAGTTGGTGGACCATTGTCTTGTTGAGTACGCCAACCGTGGCGCCATCGCTCACCGCATAGCCAAGGCGCAATCCGGCGAACATAAATACTTTGGAAAAGGTAAAGATCGAAACCGTGCGCGCGCGCATCCCATCGAGCGACGCGGGAGAAACGTGTTCCCGCCCGTCAAACGTCATGCCATCGTATGCTTCGTCGGAAATGAGCCACAGGTTGTTCTGGCGCGCAAATGTGGCAACCGCACCAACTTCTTCGCGCGTCAGCACCACACCGCTGGGATTGTTTGGTGTGTTGAGATACACCGCCGCGGTGCGTTCGTTCACATACGGAGCGAGCATCGCGGTCACGTCGGCCGGAGGGTTCTTCTGAAGACGCGTGTAGAACGGAACTTCCACGACGCGCGCACCCGCCATACGGACCATGCCACGAAAAAACGGCCAGTACGGAGCCAGTACGATCACTTCATCGCCCGCATCGAGAAGGGCCTGCGCGGTAATGCTCAGGGCGTTGGTGGCACCCGCTGTAATCAGAATGTTGTGCAGGCCGGCGTCTACCGCGTTGTCTTCGCCGAGTTTTCGAACAAGCGCTGCACGCAGGTCTGATACGCCGAACGTGTCACAGTAGCGGTTGAAACCGGCGTGCGCACGCGTGAACGTCGCGTCGATCGGCAGGGCGTACGGCGGAGGCTGGTAGGAGTCTCCAATATGGAGGGCTGCGAGCCGATCTCCGCGCGCCGCCATTTTTTCGCGGAAGGTCTCAAACACGGAACCACCGATGCGCTCCGTGCGCTTCGCGTATGACGGGTAGCGAGGCATTGCCGAAGTATACACCACACGCGTGGGCGTTGACAGCGCACGCGTTCCAAATGTATTCTGTATGCCAGTGGCAAGGGTAAGACACCGGACCAGACCGCGCAAATTTCGCGCGGGTTCGCACACCGGTCGCCCGCACGGCAACACGTAAAACGCGCGGGGGCCACCGGCGAATGCAACGGTTTGGACGGCGGTCGTGCCGCGTTCAAGGGGAGCGCAAACGCGAACCGTAGTCCGTGTTCCTGTATCGGGACCGCGGGCGTTGCGTCGTTGTGGCGCATAGCCCGTGGAAGGCCCCTGGAGGATCCATGACGAGGTTCGCGATCTTTCTTCCCGTCAGATTTTCCGGCGCAAATATTGAGTCCGTCGCCAGAACGGTGCGCAAGGCCCCGCCGCGTCCGGCGGCGCTCGCACTGGCCACCATCATGTTGGCGGCAACAACATTAACGCCGGTGCCGGCCGTCGGTGCGACACCTCGATTTATTCCGCAGGATCGCCCCGAGCTACGCATACCGCGCACCCACCGGTCAATTCGCGTCGACGGGCACGTTGAGGCGAGCGAATGGAACGGGGCCGCTCGCGTCGCAAATTTTACGGAAGTGAGCCCCGGCGACCAGACGCCCCCCCCGGTAGCCACCGAAGTATTTCTGACCTACGACAACGACCGCCTGTACATCGCATTCATCGCCCACGACCCCAACCCCGAACAAATTCGTGCATCGTTGCGCGCGCGCGATCAAATCTTCAACGATGACTACGTGGGCATCGTGCTCGACACGTGGGGCAACGCCGCCTGGGCCTATGAACTCTACGCCAATCCGTTCGGCATCCAGGGGGACCGGCGCTGGACACCTTCGGGCGAAGACATTGGTTTCGATGTGGTATTCGAGTCGAAGGGTCGCATCACGGAATCCGGTTACGAAGTGGAAATGGCCGTGCCCTTCAAGAGCTTGCGTTTTCCCGTTCGGGACACGCAGCGCTGGCGCGCCACCTTCCAGCGCATTCATCCTCGCGACAGCCGGCGATTGTATTCGTGGGCAACGATCAGCCGCGACAACCCCTGTTTTCCATGCCAGTTCGGCACGCTCACCGGGCTGCGCGGCGTGCACTCGGGCAGTTCGCTCGAACTGTTACCCTCGCTGACCGGAACGCAGTCGGGGCAACGGAACAACCCGACCGACCCGAAATCGGGATTCAGTGCGAACGACCCGGATGCACAGGTATCGCTCGGCGCGCGCTACGCGTTCTCGCCGAGCACCGCCGCGGAATTCACCATCAACCCCGACTTCAGCCAGGTAGAATCGGATGCTGCGCAGGTCGATATTAATACAACATTTGCCCTGTTTTTTCCCGAACGCCGCCCGTTTTTTCAGGAAGGCAGCGACCTCTACCGCTCGTTTTTTAACGTGGTGTACACGCGGCAGATCAACGACCCCAGCGTTGCCGCCAAGTTCACCCGCCGTACCAACCGCACCAGCGTGTTCTATTTGTTCGGACGAGACGAAGAAACGCCCATGCTCGTACCGCTCGAAGAACGCAGCCTTCTGGTGCAACCGGGCAAGAGCGTGTCGAACATTGCCCGCGCCCGCGTGAGTTTCGGAAAAGACAACTTTGTGGGCGCCGTGGCCACCGATCGACGCTACGACGAAGGCGGGTCCAACACGGTGGGCGGCGTGGACGCGAGCGTGCGGTTCCAACAAAATTATCGCCTGGAAGGCCAGGCCCTCGTGGCCCGCACCCGCGAGCCGAACGACACGTCGCTGACAGTCGGACAGGCCGCGGCAAACGAACGGTTCGATAGCGGAGCACACACGCTGCGCTTAGACGGCGAGTCGTTCGCGGGCACGGCATATTATGCCCACGCCGAACGAGAGGCCCGGCACTGGAACAGCGATCTGGAGTTCCGGTACACGTCGCCGAGGTTCCGCGCCGACAACGGGTTTATTACGCGCAATAGCGAGCGCCGTGCTGCATGGGAAAACGCGTGGGTGGTGTACCCCGACAACGCGGTCTTCGATCGCATCGAACCCAACGTGCTTTTGTGGCAACGCTGGAATGGCCCGGGCCAGCGCAAGGGACGCGCGATAGAAAACAACCTGACGTTTTACTTCAAGGGACAGACATCGTGGCTTCTCGGCTACGATCGCAGCGACGAGAGCTTTCGCGGCCACTACTTCCGCGGCGTCGATTTGTACTACACGGAAGTTAATACGAGTTATATCGACGCGCTGCGCCTGGGGTTCTGGTTTGGCATAGGCGATCGCATCGCACGCACAGCGCAACCGGCACCGTTTCTCGGCGAAGGAGAGCACCTCGACGCATGGGGAACAATCAAGATCGGAAACCGCCTGGTGTTCGAGCCGCTTTTTACATACTCGGTGCTCCGCAACCGGGACACAAAGGAAAATTTTTTCAAGGGGTCGATTTCGCGCCTCAAGGTAAACTATCAGTTCACGCGCGAGTTGTTCCTGCGGCTGGTAACGCAGTACGATGATTTTTCCGGGCAACTCAACGTCGAGCCGCTTCTCACCTACCAGATTAACCCGTTTTCGGTGTTCTACGTGGGCGCGTCTACAAAGCTGCAAAACTACGACCACAAGTCGATCGATCCGTCCCTGCGAACCGGCGACGGATTCGAGCCGTTCGCGTGGCAGGCGTTCTTCAAGCTCCAGTACTTCTACCGGTTCTAGGAATTACGCCCGAAGTGGTCTCGTGGATCGGTTCGCCCGTCGACCCGAGCACTGCGAGGATCTGTGTTCCGGGGGCCCCGCCCTGGTTCGCGCGCGTGGTCCCGACTATTCAATCGACGCCACCGGCCGCGCTCGTCGCAGCACAAATGCCCCGGTGTTTTGCACGGAACCCTCCGGCGATTGCGAACGTATGAAGTTATACTCTGTCTGTTGCCCGACGTCCCAACCACAACCGACCCCGTACCCGGAGGATCTCTCATGGCGGAATTCACAAAGTACCCCCCCAACACGTTTTGCTGGCCGGAACTGAACAGCACGGACGCGGCAAGGGTGAAACCGTTCTACGCCGGGCTCTTCGGCTGGGAGCTGCGTGACGACCCGATCGGACCCGACCAGGTGTACACGATGGCGCTTCTGCACGGCAAAAGCGTGGGCGCGCTCTACCAAATGACGGAACAGCAAAAAGGCGAACGGCATGTCCCCTCTTCGTGGAATCAATATATTTCGGTGGATGAAGTACAGGCCCGGTACGACCGGGCGATCGAACTCGGCGCGAAAGGCGTCATCCCTCCGATGGATGTGTTGGACATCGGACGCACGGCAATGCTCGCCGATCCCCGGGGGGCCCGCTTCGCGCTGTGGCAGCCCTTGAAGCGCATCGGTGCCGAACTGGCCAACGAGCCCGGCACGTTTTGCTGGAACGAACTTTACACGGACGATGTCGACGCCTCGGGGGCGTTCTACACGAAGGTCTTCGGCTGGTCGGCCGATTCAAAAGATATGGGCGGCGGACTCGTATACACGTCGTTTATGAACGGCGAGCGCGGTGCCGGCGGCATGATGGCCATCCCGAAAGAATGGGGCGACGTGCCTTCCCACTGGAACGTGTATTTTGCCGTGGACAACTTCGGGGATTCGCTCAAGAAGGTGGAAGCACTCGGCGGCGTGGTCCGCGTGCCGCCGAAGAACATGCCGGAGATCGGTGAGTTCGCAACGGTCGCCGACCCCGCCGGCGGCGCCTTCGGCATCATCCAGCTTGCCAACGCGGTGTAGACCCAGGGGAGTCGGGTTGTCGAGCGGGCACGACCGGCCACTCATTACCCTGCCCCGGGCAAGCCTGTACGGTTTTTTGCATAAACGGCCATGGTGTACACACGATCGAGGGAGAGAAGCTACGGAGAGGCCCGATCCCACCGCGGCGTAGCGCGAACGTGCCGGCCTGCGCGCCACACGCGCGAGCAACCGCCCGAGCGAACCCTCACGGGAGCTAGCGAGGATCCGCGCGCCGAAGGCGCGCTAGCCGAGCGTAGCGGAGTGTCGGGTTCGCGAGGGTAGTGCGAGCGCGCGGCGCAGCGCGCTCGACGCGCAAGCGACTGCGCGACGCGTAGTGCGAGCGCGCGCCGTGGAGCGTGTCGTCCCTACCCGAAAAACCGCCCGCCGTCTTCCGCCATCCCGGTGAGCAACACGCTGGCACGGTAGCGGTCTTCGCCGTATCGCGCCGACAACTTGCGCATCCTGTCGAGCACCGTGCCCGCGCCCAATTCGTCGCACCATGCCAGCAACCCCTTCGGGTAATGGACCCCCTTCGTCATCGCGACATCCACATCCGCCGGCGAAGCCACCCGCCAGAACACCGCATCGGCGGCCTCGTTGATCAGCATCGTCACCACCCGGTCGCAGATCTGCCGATGTAGCGCCATATCCCCGCTCGGCGCCGGACGACGGGTGCCTTCTTTGTACTCGTAGAATCCACGCCCCGACTTGCGCCCGAAGCGCCCCGCTTCGACCATTCGCTTCTGCGTAAATGATGGCCGGTACCTTGCGTCGCCATAGAACGCCATGAAAACACTTTCCGTCACGGCATAGTTCACATCGTTACCGATTAAGTCCATCAACTCGAACGGTCCCATGCGAAACCCCCCCACCGTGCGCATCGCCTCGTCGATTGTGGCCACATCGGCCACTCCTTCGTCGAAAAGTCGCAACGCCTCACCATAAAACGGACGTGCCACGCGGTTGACAATAAACCCTGGCGTATCTTTCGCCCGAACCGTGATTTTTCCCCACGATTCCAGCAGACCGCATACCGCGTCGGCAACTTCGCCACGGGTTTGCATTGCAGGAACAACTTCTACCAGCGACATCAACGGAACCGGGTTAAAGAAATGCGCACCTACCACGCGTCCGGGGTCGTCGCACGACGCGGCGATGGCCGTCACCGAAAGCGACGATGTATTGGTCGCCAGTACCGCCTCGGGCGCAACGCGCGCCAGCTGCCCGAACACGTCTTCCTTGACGTCTGCCCTCTCCACCACGGCTTCGACAACCAGCGCGCAGTCACCCAGATCATTGAGCGATCCGGTGTATGCAATGTGCCGGAGAATCTCGTCGTCGCCGCCCGCGGCCAAACGCCCCTTTTCCACCAGTCGCGTGAGCACCGCTTCGAGCGAACCACGTGAGCGCTCACGCGCCGCCGCATCCGTATCGACAATCACCACAGGATGCCCGGCCTGCGCGGCGACCTGCGCAATTCCGGTTCCCATCACTCCCGCACCCACCACACCAATCGTTTTCTTGTCGCGCATGGACACTCCTCGGCTACAGGCAGCGCCGCCTGGTTTTCCGCTGTCCCGGTAACTCGCGTTGCCGGCCACACCAACCCTCCGGAACCCGGAGACGCCCGGGAGCGTATCACATCCAGAGTGGACGGCGCGCGGAGCGCTTTCTCTTGCGTGTAATTTTCGGTGGTGCCCGTCCGACGAATCGGTTCGGCATCGACCGCAACGGCCATTGGCACCGGAGCAACCCTGTGAAATCGATATCCTTACTCGTTGGCGCCCTGGCGTTGTGTATGCCGTACGCTATGCCCGCCACCGGCCAACCCCTCACTAGCGAGGCAACCCACCGTGTGTACACGCTTCACTGGGAGGTCGCCGCGCCGGTTCCTCCGGGATCCCGGCGGGCCGTGCTCTGGATCGCGCTACCGCAGCAACGAGACGAACAGCGCGTATCCAGACTCCGCGTCCACACCCGCTGGCCGTGGACAACCGTAGAAGACCCCGATTTTCACAACCGCGTGGTGCGCGTTACGTTGGAATCACCGCCCGAGAACGTGTCGGTATCGCTCCGGGCACGCGTAGCACGCGACGCCGTCCTGGCTCCGAAACCCGCGCGGCTCACCGGGGCAATGCGCGCCTTGTACACGCGACCCGAATCACGCGTTACAATCAGCAAGCGCGTGCGCCGAATCGCCAACGGAATTGCCGATTCGAATCGCGCGAGATACAACTATGTGCTCTCCCACATGACGTACGACAAATCGGTTCCGGGCTGGGGATTCGGCGATACCGAACGCGCGTGTGAGGTAGGCCGGGGCAATTGCACCGACTACCACTCGCTGTTTTTGTCGCTGTCACGTGCCCGTGGCGTGCCCTCGGTATTTGAGATGGGATATACGACCCGCCCCGAGGGCGAAACCAATCGCGTGGGCGGTTACCATTGCTGGGCGTGGTTCTACAACGGTGCGGCATGGGTTCCCGTAGACATCTCCGAGGCCGATCAACACCCCGATCGTGAAAACTTTTATTTCGGGCACCTCGACGCCAATCGCATCACCTTTTCGCGCGGACGAGACATCCGCTTGCCCGGCATGGCGGGGCCGCCGTTGAATTACCTCGGAGCCGGAGGATACATCGAAATCGATGGAAAACCCGGCCCCGACGTAACCCGTACACTCACATACACGGTGCGCACCGTGGGCAACGCGCCCAATTAATCTCAATGCGTCAAGAACATCGCGGGCCAAACAGGGGTCGGGCGCGTTGAGACGAAATTGCTCGCGCGGTCCGCAGCGTGCCTCCCGCCCACAAACCCTGGGGGATAGCAACCGTTTCCGGACAGCGCGCATTCTTACTGCGACGCCCTGCGCCTCTCCAGTTCCTCCCGCAGCAGCACACTCGGCGGCGGCGGATCGCCGACAAGCTGCGTCATACGCGCAATGCGCTCCCCGGCGTCGAACAGGGCGTCGCGATCTACGCCCGTTTCCGCGCCGAGCGATTCGAACAATGCAACAAGTCCCTCGGTCGCCACGTTGCCCACCGGATCGGCGAGCGCCGTCGGATTTCCCCCGACACCTCCCACCGCACCGTCAAATACGCGAATACCGGCATCGAAGGCAACGCGGGCGCAGCGCAGCGCAGAACCACCGCGGTCGTGTAGATGCACGCCGAGGTGATCGATCCCCAGTGCATTTTTCAGATGACCGACGACACGTGCGATATCGACTTCCCCCGCGCGCCCGTCGGTGTCGGCGAGCGCGATCACCATCGAGGCATTCTCCGCGCGCAGTGGCGCGCACACAGCCAGCACATCCTCTTCCCGCGAGGGGCGGTTTTTCTCTGTGAGGTCGCGAAACGCCCCCGAAACATGCGCACGCACGGCATACCCGTCCGCCCGCGCCGCCCGGACCACCGCGACCGCTGCGTCCAGTGCTTCCTTTCCCGTCATGCGCGTATTTTTTACCGAGTAGGCTTCGGAGGCGGACACGAATACGGCCACCGTATCAGCATGCCCCCCGCTCGCGCGAAACATATTGTAATATTGTAAGTTAGGGATCAGGACGCCGAGCTGCGAACCACCCGCCGAAGCCCCACGCGGGGGTTCTTCCCCACCCGCTGGCCGTGCCGCGGCGCACCGGGCGAGCAGTTCGCCGGTATCGCCCATCGCGGGCACCCGCCGCGCGCTCACAAACGCGCCCGCCTCGATATAGGGCAGCCGGGCGCGCCGCAGGTCGTCAATCAGCGCGGCGCGATCTTCCCGTGCAATTTCCCCCGAGCGGTTCACCACCTGTAGCCCATCGCGGGGCGACATTTCACAGATCGTCACCTCGGGTATATGTTCAGAACTCGTCGCCATGTGCCGATTCTAGCACCAAAGCCCTGCGCAGGTCGAATTCGTGTTGGTTCTCTCCGGCGCAGCCGTTACGATAGCGAAGGCCCGGTCAAACTGAGTGAGCCAGATTGAAGCAAACAACCGTTGTCCCCCTCCTCTTATTCGTCGTTATCGCGACACTCGCCCTTTTTGTATGGCGACTGGAAACGTACCGCGAAATCGAGACCCTCAGGCTGCGCACCACATTGACCGCCTCGCAGGTCGCGCTACGCTTGTCGGAGTTCATCGACACGCGTCTCAAGGTGGCCGAAACCATATCGGCAACATGGACGCACGATGCCCCCCCCGACGAAGCCGGGTTTCAAGCGCTGGCCAACGATGTCGTGCACCAGTTCGGCGGTCTGCTCGCCATTAACTGGATTGATACCGCGGGAGTAATTCGCTGGGTAGCCCCCCCCGGCCCCAACGCCGCTGCACAAGGCAAGAGTATCGCCCACCACCCCATTGCCGGTCCGTATCTCGCGGCAGCCCGACACACGGATCGCATGCAGGTTTCCAGGCCTCTCGATCTCTATCAAGGCGGGCTTGGATTCGCCGCGTACATACCGCTGACGACCAGAACCGGCGAACCGGCGGGCTATCTCAACGCCGTGTTCCGCGTGGCCCCGCTGGTGGAACGGTGTTTAAGGAACGGGTTGTGGCCCCATTACACGTATCGCATCGGGTACGGTGGACAAGAGGTATATCGCGAGCCGCACTATGCGGACACCGGCATCATTTCGGGAAAAGAATCGTTCCCTGTAGGAAACCATCTGTGGACGGTCACTCTGCGCCCGTCGTCTCGACTGCTCGCCCAGCGGCCGATAAGTGACGAATACTTTCTGGCTACTGGGCTGCTCCTGGCGCTGGTGATTGCCCTGCTCCTCCGGCAGGTACTCAAGCGACGGCAACGGGCGCGCCGCGCCGCCCAGGAACGCGTCGACCTGGAGCACAGCATGTTGCATGTGCAAAAACTCGAAAGCCTCGGTGTACTCGCCGGCGGTATCGCCCATGACTTCAATAACCTGCTGCACACGATTTCGGGGAACGTCGAACTGGCGCGCGACGATATCCCACCCGGATCCACGATTGGTGAGTGTCTGGACGATATCGCCAACGCGTCGCAACATGCCGCCGATCTGTGCCATCAGATGCTCACGTACTCGGGACGCGGGCATGCCGAGACGCGACCGGTGGACGTAAACGAATTGATCGAGGAGATGGCACCGTTGCTGCGTGCCTCGACATCAGGCAAAACTACCGTGCATTTCCAACCGGGAGAAGATGTGCCAGCGATCATTTGTAGTGAAGCCCAGATGCGCCAGGTGGTCATGAATCTTGTCACCAATGCGGCCGAAGCGAGCGATGAATCCGGCGCAGTAACCATTCGCACTGGATGTCAGGCATTTTCTCCGGAACACTGGACTGCGCCGCACAACCTCGACGATCTCCCTGCGGGCGAATATGTATTCATTGACGTAAACGATACGGGATCGGGGATGAACGACGAAGTATTGCTCCACATTTTCGACCCGTTTTACACCACCAAATTCAGCGGACGCGGACTGGGTATGGCGACGGTGCTCGGTATTGTGCGGGCGCATCGAGGAGCAATTACCGTGCGCAGTACACCCGGTGAAGGGTCACGGATTTGTGTTCTTATGCCCGCCGACCGCACGGCCATCGCACAGCCATCGCACGAGTTCACAAAGGCGCCGGATCCCGCCAGGCCCAATGCCGGCGGAACTGTACTGGTCGTCGACGACGATGACTCGGTACGTGTGCTTGTCGGGCGATTGCTTGCCGTCTCCGGTTACGGCACGGTCGGTGCGCCGGATGGACAATCGGCGCTCGACATTCTGGAAGCCCGCCCTTCGACGTTCGACTGCGTTCTCCTCGACGTAACGATGCCCGGCATGGACGGCGTGGCCGTCCTTGCCGAAATGCGCCGCCGCGGCATCCGCGTTCCCGTAATCCTCTCGAGTGGATACACCACCACGGATATCACCGAGCGATTCCGCGACGATCCCCCGGCCGCGTTCGTCGGCAAGCCCTACCAGCGCGCCACCCTCTTGAGCGCGGTGGATCGCGCGATCCGCTCGTCCCTCGCCGACCCGCGCTAATCACCAGCAAACAACGCTCATCGCTGACGGGCCCCGCGGCTATCCGGCGGCAAACTCGCCAGCCTCGGCGCGGGCAACGGAAGCTCGTGTTGATTCGTACCGGCAGCTTGCAATATACTCACCCGGGCACCCCACCGGGCGACGGCCGATGTCGTGTATGCTCGCCATGTCTTAACCGACCCCACAAAAAGGAGCTCCGTGGATGCGCCGGGTTTTTGCACGTGTTACTCAAACCACTATTTTGTTTGCTGTCGCGCTGCTGGCCTACCCCGCGACGCTCTCATCGCAATCCTCCGTCCCTCCATCGCCTGAAGCCGTCGCGCTCGCCGAAGCGCCCCTGTGCGGCTCCGCGGTCACGCCCGAGGAAGCGGCCCGCTATCGCGCATTGCTCGCGCGCGGCGAATTCAACAACCCTCCGCGCGCCGGAACAGCCGGACCGCCGTACTGCGTGCCGATTGTCGGGCACATTGTGCGGCGCAGCAACGGTACCGGGGGAATGTCGCTGACGCAATACTTCCAGTCGATCACCGATGCGGCGTTTTTATATCAGAGTATGCAGATTCAGTTTTACTCACTGGCTGTCGATTATATCGACGACGATTTTTTCTACTCGGGAATACAAACCACCGCCGACATCGATGCGCTGCGCAGTACCAATCCGGTGACGGATGCGATCAATATCTATTTCACCCCGACGCTTCCGGGTCTGTGCGGGATTTCGTCGTTTACCTTTTCGTCGGTGCAGGGAATTGTCATGAACAACGGCTGTACGGGCGTCCCGTCGAATCCGTCGACAATGGCGCATGAAATCGGCCACTACTTCAACCTGTTCCACACACATGAAACCGCATTCGGTGCCGAACTCGTGGACGAATCGAACTGCAGCACCGCGGGCGATCTGTTCTGCGACACCCCTGCCGACCCGATCCTGTCCGGTGTCGTGGTCTATCCGTCGTGCGCCTACGTGGGCAGCGCCACGGACGCAAATGGTCAGGCGTATCATCCCGATACCCACCAGATCATGAGTTACGCAACAGCGCTCTGTCGTGACTCGTTCTCTCCCGAATCCCAGGCGAAGGTGATGGCTACCTTACTCGGACCGCGCGCCGGATTACTCTCGCGCGGCTGTACGCCCACAGCGCCCGCGACGATATCGTCTACCTCGCCGCCAACGGGTTTCATCGACCAGACCAGAGACGTAACCGTGACGGGAATGAACCTCGGTACATTTACGCGCGTGAGTTTTGGCGCGGGCATAACGGTAAACAGCACAAGTTCTGCGTCGTCAACACAGCTCACTGCGAACATCACGATTGATGCCGGCACAATCCCCGGGTTGCGCAACGTGATTGTTGACAATGCCCTCACGCCCGACACGCTTTTCGGCGGTTTCGACGTGCGGGGCACACCGGTACATTACGTGTCGCCATCGGGTTCGGGCATTTACCCCTACGCGTCTCCATCCGATGCCGCGACATCTCTTGGCGCCGTACTCGCCGCCGTATCCGATGGCGACACGATAAAGATAGACACCACATCTGCCGGTGTGGCCACTCCGATTATCGACAAAGCGATTACGCTGAGCGGCGGGTGGAATCCCGGCTTTCTCGCGCGCGTCCCCGGCGTGCGGACGCGACTGACGCTTGCCGGGAACATCCTGCTCGGCGCCCCCTCCGGAACAACAACGTTGGACGGATTTCTCCTGGAGAACGGGACCGGATCGCTTGACATCAACCCGAGCAATGGAAACTACGGGGGCGGGATTCGCATAATCAACACGAACGCCGTCGTCACCAACTGTGAAATTCGCAACTGCGTATCCAATACGGGAGCAACATTCGGCGGCGGCGGAGGCATATTCGTATCGACGTCCCGTGTCGCAATCGATAATTGCTCCGTGCACAACAACTCGGGTACGCGCGGCGGTGGGGTTTATGTGTACAAGTCCACGGGAACCATCTCGAACTGCTCCTTCCGGGAAAACAATGTGATCGCGGGCGGTGCATCCAATGCCACCGGAGGCGGAGTAGCAATTGATTCCTGTACATCATTTGCCATTATGAATTGCGTCTTCAGTACAAATACAGGAGCCTACGCGGGCGGCGGTATCGACATGACGGCGTCCAACGTAACGCTCGATAGCACCGCGATTGATGGGTGCACCGCATCATTCACAGGCGGGGGGATCCATGCCCTTCATTCTACCCTGTCGCTGCACGGTGTGTCGTCGTCGTCGAATACGTCGGCCGTGTTGGGCGGCGCGCTGGCCGCCGACACCTGCACCACGGTGACTTCGGGGTGCACGTGGACGGGAAACTCGGCGTCGCTCGGCGGGGCGCTGTTCCTCTCCAGCGGGTCGGCCACCCTCGCCAACGACCTGTTCACTGCCAATCTTGCCTCCATCTCGGGCGGCGCCGTGTACGCTTCGGGCACAGCAGGATCGCTCGCACAGAGCACGCAGTCGGGTAACGGTTCGGCGGTGGGTACCACGAGCAGCAGCCTTACGTTTGCGTCGACCTCGATGAGCGCTTTCAATAATATCATTTCCGGAGCGCTCGGTCGTGGCATTGCGTGCACGGGAACGCCCGCGGCACTCTCGTATAACCTGGTCAATGGATCGTCCGGCGCCGACTACGATGGGTGCGCGCCTGGACAGGGCTCGGTATCGCTTGCTCCGTTATTTGTCAACGGCAGCGGCAGCGATTACCACCTGGCCGTAAACTCCCCGGCGATCGACGCTGGCGACCCCAACCCGGCGTACAATGACGCGGACGGCGGACGCGCCGACATGGGCATATACGGAGCGACCGCCGGCCCGCTCGACCGACCGGCACGGCCACAGGCGCTCGTTTCTGCGGCCGGCACAACCAGCGTGGTATTGAGCTGGTCGCGAAACAGCGAGGCCGACGTGGCCTACTACGCCGTGTACTGCGACACAACCAGCGGGTTCGTGCCGTCATCGGGCAACCTGCTGGCTACCACCGTCGACACGGCCTACACCGTCGCGATTCCCGTCGACACCACATATTATGTGGTCAGCGCCGTCGACACCGGGGGATACGCCAGCGGGTATTCCAACGTCGTTGCTTCGAGCCCGTCCCCGTCTACACCCGTCCTCGGGGGGGCGTCGTTGCGAACGGCACTCGAGCAGAACGTGCCCAACCCGTTCAACCCGACGACGACGATTGCGTTTACCCTCGCGTCACCGGCCATGGTTCATCTTACAATCTATGCGGTGGACGGCCGCCGGGTACGCACTCTCGTATCGGGACCCCGTGCGGCGAATCGCTACCGGGTCAAATGGGACGGAACGAGCGATTCGGGTACGCCGGTGTCGAGCGGAATCTACTTTTATCGGTTGCACGCCGGGGCGTTTCAGGCGACACGTAAGATGCTATTATTAAAATAGGTCCGCCGGCACGGTTTGCGCGCGGCACAACGGTTCGCTATATAATAAGGAACAAAGGGCGTCCAGCGAAGCTGCCAACTACCGGTCCCCCCGAGGGCAGCAAACCGGGCGCCCTTTTCATTCGTCGGTCCCCGCGCCGCCGGCTTCGACCGGATAATCATTCGGGATAAGGAGATATCACGTGGACTCCCGGCGTCTGAGCCTGATCCTTGCCGGTGGCGTATCGCTCGGTGCGTGGGAAGCGGGGGCTCTCGTCGAGCTCCTCTACGCGCTCGACTGGCTCGCGCGGGAACGAAATGACAGATGGCAGATTGATGTAATCACCGGATCGTCCGCTGGCGCGATGACCGCAGCGCTGGCCGGCCGCGCCATCTTGCATGACCGCGGGGCCTTCGCCGCCGCCCTCCACGACGCGTGGGTACGCGCACCCGACGCGCGTCGCTTCCTCCGTCACCCCGGAACCGAATCGCTCGTCACCAACGCGGTCCAGGACAAGTTGTTGCGCAAGTATTTTGGCCCCGACTCGCGCGTTCCCTTTCGTGCGGCCCCGGCCGCCCTCTCCAGCCCCACCGATACGCTCCGCCTCGGCTTCGCCCTGTCCAATATGGTAGGCATCGATTACGGCATCCCGTACACGCAAGTTCCCGGCCGGCAATCGCGCCCGGGAAGCGCGCTCGCTCGCGATGACGCAAATTTTGTGTCCACTTTTTTTTCCGACCACGCTTCCTTCACGTTTTCTGCCGCCTCACGCGATGATCCCGCGTTGTGGTGGCGCGTGGCCCGCGCATCGGTGGCCAGTGGGAGCTTTCCGTTAATCTTCCCCCCCGGCTTGCTTGCGCGCACACGGGCGGACTACCCGCACGCGCTCGCGGACAACGGCCTGCCGATGGCCATGCAATTTGTCGACGGGGGTGCCTTCCACAATGAACCCCTCCGCCTGGCCATCGCCCTCGCCGCCGATGCAGACGGCATGTCCGCGTCGTCCGATCGCACGTTTATTCTCCTGGACCCCCGTCTCAACCGCTCGAAGCGCGATCCGTCTTTTGTGCGACCGCATAAACTCGTCGCGAACGCACTGCGCGTCGTACGGATGATTGCCGGAGAGGCATCGGCACGCGACTGGCTGCGGGCCGGGCGCGTAACCCAACGCCTTTCGCAACGCGATCAACTGGCCGCCGAACTGGTCTCGCTCGTAAATGCCGTGCCCGAAGACGGGCTGGAGACGCGAACATCATCGTCGCTTGGACGGGTTCATTCGGCGGCTGCTTCGGTGATCGCAGGAAACGATCAAGCCCCGCGTAAAGCGTTTGTTGACAATGCCCTCTCGGCTATCGTGGCGCGCCATACCGCCGTCACCGCGGCGATCGGCGAGCAGGACAAACCGCGGGTGCGCTCGCTACGCCTCAAGCTGTTCGCACACCTGATGTTTCTCTCCGATGCGGCGGCTGGTGGCCTGACGCGCTCCCCGCTGCGCCTCTTCGCCATCACGAGCACGCCCGATCTGACCGCGGGTGATCCTCTGCGCGGATTTCTCGGCTTCCTTGACGAGCGCTGGCGTGAACATGATTTTCGCCTCGGGCGTCGTTGCACCCGCGATCGCCTGCCCCGGATTCTCGGTGTAGACCCGTGGCCACGTGAGGCACCTCCCGACGCGAAGCCGTCGCATAACCCCCTCTACGACCCCGAACCCGAATGGGGAGACTTTTCCCATGTGTCGGTATCCGACGCAGACGTCGAAATTCGCACCGCCCTGCGGGAATTTCTGGTGCAGCGCGTCGACCGCGTGCTCGGCGAGCCTCCGTTCCGGGTATCCACGATCGGTCGATTTATCGTGCGTCATTTCCTCAACAAGCGCCTGCGCAAGGCGTTCGACGCCGGCCACCCGTCCAAATAGTCGCTCCCACACCATCCCGCGTGGTATATTTCGCCAACACGCCCGTCCCGGCGGGCAACCCGGAGGATACATGAAACGATTTTGGTTTGGCCTTGCGTTCGTCACCGGCGCTCTCTGCGCCGGTTCGGCCCGGGCGCAACTTTCGCTCTTCGACCTGCCGCGCGTGAGCCCACATGCCCTTGTCTCGCAGAGAATCGGGCTGACGGACATCACGGTGGAATATCACCGACCCGCTGTTCGCGGCCGCCGGATATGGGGCAACCTGATCCCGTACAACAAAGTGTGGCGCGCCGGTGCAAATGAAAACACAACGGTAGCGTTTTCCACGCGCGTTACGATTGGTGGACGTCAACTGGATGCCGGTACGTATGGCCTGCACATGATCCCCGGGAAGCCATACTGGATTATTGTTCTCAGCCGCGCGTATCGTTCGTGGGGCAGTTTTACGTACGATCCGGCGGAGGATGCCGTACGCATCACCGTGATGCCCAAAACGTGCCCGCACCAGGAACGCCTGCTCTACACCGTCGAAGATATTACCGACACGAGCGCGCGCGTGGTGATGCGCTGGGAACAGTTGCAGGTTTCGTTTGAAGTGCAGGTAAATACCCCCGACGTCGTCGTGAGCAGCTTGCGCGAGCAATTGCGCGGCCTCCAGCGTTTTACATGGCGGGGCTGGTACGAGGCAGCCGAGTGGTGTGCACACAACAACACGAATCTAGACGAGGCCCTCGGCTGGATCGAGCGCTCGATTCACATGATGCCAAATTTCAGCAATTACATGGTAAAGGCGCTCTTGCTCGATCGACTAAACCGCAGCGACGAAGCCGAACCGGTCCGGGAAGCCGCCCTGAAGACAGCCAGTGAACCCGAGATTGTGAGCTTCGGAACCGATCTGATCATGGACGGGCTCGTTGCGGACGCGGTTACGGTGTTCCGCAAGAACGCCAGTATGCATCCAGACTCGTGGGTAGCTCACGACAGTCTCGCCGATGCGTACCTGCGCCAGGGAAAACTCAAGAACGCGAAACGTGAGTGGAAACGCGCGCTCAAACTGGCGCCCGACGCCACGCAGCGCAAACGCATTCAGCGCATTCTCGACAAGCTGTAGAATAGAAAGGACGCCCGCGATGGCAACGCGGAACGGGGAACCGACGGAGAAGGAACGGAAGAAGATGGTGGAGGCGCTGCAGGACACCGACGCGTTTCGTGTGGCCTACGAAGACCCGTCGTTTTTGGGCGAGCCGGTCGCGCGGCCGTTGCGTCTGGCCGCCGAATTGCTTAAGCCCGAAGTGGTTCTTTCGCGCAACAACATCCGCACCAGCATCGTCGTCTTCGGGAGCGCGCGTACGCTGCCGCCCGACGTGGCGCGGGCCCGACTCACCACCGCAATCGCCAAATACGGCGAGAATCCCGATGAGGAAGACGACGCGGCGGCGATATCTGCCGCGCGTGCGGCTCTCGAACAATCTCATTATTATGATGAAGCGCGTCTGTTTTCACAAATTGTCTCCCGCGATTTTATCGACGACGATCGCTGCGATCTCGTGGTATTCACCGGCGGGGGGCCGGGCATCATGGAAGCGGCGAATCGCGGTGCGTATGACGTTGGATCGATGAGTGCCGGCCTGAATATCACCATTCCCACCGAACAAAAACCAAACCCGTACATATCTCCGCAGCTCTGTTTTCAGTTTCACTATTTCGCCATTCGCAAGATGCATTTTTTGATGCGTGCCCGTGCACTCGTCGCATTTCCCGGCGGATTCGGCACGATGGACGAGCTGTTCGAAGCGATCACCCTGGTGCAGACGGGAAAGATGCCGCGGATTCCTATTGTGCTGGTAGGTTCCGCGTTCTGGAATCGACTGATCGACTTTGAGTTTCTTGTGGAGCAGGGAGTGATCAGCCCCGGGGATCTCAACCTGTTTCGCATCGTAGACACCGCGCAACACGCGGTCGACGCGATCTACGGGTTCTACGGTGGGTCTATCCCGGAGCCGGGCAAAGTTTTTTAGCTCCACATCAACGTCCTTGCCGTCGAGGGGGTGCTGCTGGTATGATCCCCGCATTGCGCGCTCATCGCGCCACGTTAAGGACCCTTACACCATGCCCTTTAAGTCTCTCGGCCTGTCCGATAAAATCCTCGTCGGCGTTTCTGACGCCGGGTACGAACAACCCACCGAAATCCAGTCGCGTGCAATCCCGCCGGCCCTGGAAGGCCGGGACGTGATTGGCCGTGCGCAGACCGGGACGGGGAAAACCGCCGCATTTGCGCTGCCGATTCTTGAGCGGCTCATCACGACCCCCCCCATCCCGGCCGGGGGAGACACGCGCGCGCCCCGGCGTCGAGGGCGACACAAACCACCCGCCCCTGGCCGGTTCGTACGGGCTCTCGTCCTTACACCCACCCGCGAACTTGCCCTGCAGATCGAAGAAGCGTTTAAGCTCTACAGCGCACACCTCGACATTCTCACGCTTACCGTCTATGGAGGCGTACGCATCGACAAACAGATCAGCCGCCTCGAAAGTGGCGTGGACGTCGTCATCGCCACCCCCGGCAGGCTCCTCGACCACATGCGCCGCAAGAGCATCCGCCTGCACCACGTGGAGGTCTTTGTTCTCGACGAGGTGGATCGGATGTTCGACATGGGTTTTGTGCAGGACGTGCGCTACGTCGTGCGTCACATTCCCCGGGAGCGACAAACGCTGTTATTTTCGGCAACCATTCCGAGCCAGGTACAACGCCTGGCCGAAAGCATCCAGCACGACGCCGAACTCATCGAAGTGGGGGAACAGCGCAACCCGGTGGAGTCGGTTACGCAGCACGTGTACCCGACGCAAAGCGATCGCAAACTCGACCTGCTCCGTACCATTTTCGCGCGGGAAAAAATTGAGCGGGTACTGGTATTCTGCGGCACACGCGACAACGCCCATTTTGTGACGCGCCGGCTCCAGTACTCGGGGATAGATGCCCTGGAACTTCACTCCGACCTCGCGCAGCGTGATCGGCAGAAAGCACTACAAAGTTTTCGTGATGGAAAACACCAGGTACTCGTCGCAACCGACATAGCGGCCCGGGGACTCGATGTGGAGGGAATTTCCCACGTAATTAATTACGACGTTCCCCGGTACCCGGAAGATTACATTCATCGAATCGGCCGCACCGGGCGGGCCGAGGCTACGGGAGACGCCATCACCCTGGTGGCGTATGAAGAGGAAGAATATCTTGCCCGGATCGAAGAGTTTATCAGCCACAAGTTCGAGCGAAAACAATACCGGGATTTTGATCACGGCATTGTGAAATCGACGAATTCTCCCGCATCAAGTCACCGTCGCCGACCCGGCCGCCGCCGCCGCGGCAAACGCAAATACGTATAAGCCGCCCCCACCGCCGGCGGTACACGAATACCGGACACGATAGCCACCCCGGACACAATCAGCACGCTACCAATTACAAGTGCTGCGGACAGCGGCTCATGGAGCACGGTCACGCCGAGAGTTACACCCACCACCGGAATAGTATATGTGACGGTCGCCAGGCGAGACGGACCGATCGCGTGCAGCAACCAGTAGAAAACCAGGTAGCTGATTCCCGCGCTGAGAATGCCAAGCCATGCGATGGCGACCCACGTTATTGCTTTTCGCGGCCATGCAAAATCGGCCACCGGCGCGACGAACCACATCAGCACCCCTACCACGAGCAACGTATAAAACGCCTGATACACCGGCGAGCGCCCGCGAAACCTCCCGCGACCGTATACGTTGGACGCACCGTATAGCACCGCGGCCACCAGCATGGCGGCGTATCCGGCAAGACGTCCCGGAGCGGCGCCTGCCGCCGGGGCGAAGTCGCCCGACACGAGCACAGCCACACCGGCAAACCCGACAAGCATCCCGGCCGTGCGATGCCAGGTGATCCGGTCGTCGTGCAGCGCGAAATGGGCACACACGAGGGTAAAAAGGGGCACCGTTGCATTGATCACCGTGGCGGGCGCCGAACGAATGCGTTCTTCTCCCCAGGCGATGAGCAACCACGGCAAGGCCGCACTCATGAGCCCCTGCACGGTAACGTCGGCCCAGCCACGGGCACCGCGGGGCGGGGCCGGCCGCGTAAACGCCATAAACGGAAGCAGCGCAATCAGGGCGAACAGGAGGCGCAATGTAACTACGGTATGGGGGCTGGCCTCCCGCACGGCGATCCTGATCCAGAGAAATGACGCCCCCCAGACGAGGGAGAGAAAAACAAAAGCCAGCCATTGTCGCGAATTCATGCATGCTCCTGGAATGGAGCGGGAGTATACGCCGGAACATCGTCGTGCTTCAAGTCAGGGCGGGAAGGTAACCGGCGCTCCCATCCTTCGTCATGTGGCTGGCCGCTCCGCGGGGAGGCTACGTTCCCGGCCCCATGAAGAGATTTCGCGGAACGTCACAGCGGGGATTGCGATATTCTTGACCGTGCCCCGCACGCCGGGCATCGGATCGCACCACGCCCAACCGACCCCTCTCGCGCTGCGTGCCGGAACACGCCGCGCCTCTCACCCCGCATGCCGGAACGCGCAAAGCGCCACGAAAATGGGGGCAGGGACGTGTTCCGACGCCCCCCCGCGGGGCATCATACGCCACAGTTCGCCACGTTGCACCCTCGTACCCACCCTGGCGGCCCCAATCTTGCGGGTACCCGTCCCGCACGTTCGCCACGTGCGAAAGGAGGCCGCACCATGGTCAACCTCTTTACTCCATACGGCCGGATTTCCCGGCGGGAATATATAATTGGAACCGTCGTCGTCACGGTCTCGGGCATGGTCGTCGCGTTTGTCGCGGGACTTGCGTTGGGTAACGCGGGCATGAACGAATCGGCGGCAACCGGAATGACTTCCGTACTCGCAGGGATTGCACTGGTTCTCCAGTCATTCCTGGCTATCCGACGCCTGCGCGACCTGGGAAAGCCGGGATGGCACCTTGTACTCTTTCTCGTGCCGCTGTATTCCATTTACCTCGGTCTCATCGTAACGTTCGCGCCGGGCAAGACGACGCACCAGAGGTGGGGACCAGAGACCTCTGCCGCGTAGCCCCGACCCCGGAATTGTCCGGCTGGCGACTTTTCCGCCCGCCCGGTTTGGGGTACACTGCCGGAATGATTCGTATTCTTCTCGTTGGCGCTGGCGGATTTTTCGGCTCGGTATTGCGATACACGCTGGGCGGTTTCGTCCAGCGTGTATTCAGCGCCTCGCTGTTTCCCGTCGGCACACTGTTTGTCAATGTGGTGGGCTGCCTGGTGATCGGACTCCTGGCCGGCATGGGCGATTCGCGGGGTGCGCTGGGCGCCCCTGCGCGCCTGTTCTTGCTGATTGGCTTGCTCGGCGGCTTCACCACCTTTTCTTCATTCGGGTACGAAACCATCGCGCTGGCCCGCCAGGCCGAGTGGTTGCAGGCCTTTGGAAACGTGGGTCTCAACGTAATTGTCGGCCTTCTGGCCGTATGGGCAGGGTTCGCGCTGGGCCGCCAGTAGGGTTGTTGTCGACGGAGGCGCATCGATAATGAAAGAAACCGAGGGGCATCTGTTGCGGGTTTTCATCGGGGAGGCGGACCGGTACGACGGCAAGCCCCTCTACCAGTGGATCGTACAGAAGGCGCGTGCGATGGGTCTGTCCGGCGCCACGGTAACGCGTGGCATCGTCGGCTTCGGCGCGGACAGCCGCGTGATCCATTCAGCCAATGTGTTACGTTTATCGGGAGACCTGCCGATCGTCGTCGAAATCGTCGATACCGAAGAAAAGCTGGGGAACTTCCTCGGCGTCATCGACCAGACCATCACGGGCGGGCTGGCAACGATCGAGAAGGTCCGCATCCATATCTATCGTTCCAGCGATTCGCGCGACGGGGACCCGTCATCCACGTCCGATTGATGCCGGCCCGAACCGGCGATCTGCCGCACGCGGATTCTTGCCGTGTACGCGCTCCCACGCAGTGGCCCGGCAACGCCGGCGCACATTGAGCACCGCACCCCACCTCACAATGGACCAGGCGGCCCGGCACCCTGTACGCCGCGGGATGTGCTACGATCGCATCATGCGATGGATCCTGTTGTGGATAATGGCCTGTGCGATCGCGCTGACTGCCGCGTGCGGGGGATCGGGGGATCCCCCGGACGCCTCGGCAGCCACCGATACGGTCGCCGCGGCGCACGGGAACTCCGTGCCCCGTCGCGGCGCAGCGACGAATGCCGCACCCGCACAGGAGTTCCTCGCCTCCGCCCGGGTTCCGGGTGGCGACGTGCACTTCGGATTGCTGCTGCGGGGAAACAGCGGCGTTCCCGACGTGTTCCTGGCAAACGGCGCCGAGCGTATTCGGGTGCGTGACATTACGGTGGATGGCTCGCACTACACCATGCGATTGCCCGCATTCAACTCGACGCTTTCGCTCCAGCGCAACGAAACGGGGTTTGTCGGAACGCTCACACTCGTCAAACGGGGCGGAGTAGAGCAGGTCATGCCCGTGCGCGCCGTTCCCATCGGGACCGCTCCGGCGGCCGGCCCTGCCCCCACCGTGGACTTCACCGGGCGCTGGTCGGCTCACTTTGTAGACGATAACGGTGATTCGTCGCTTGCCGTCGGCGAATTCGTACAACGAGACGACTCCCTGACGGGAACATTCCTTACCCCCACCGGCGATTATCGATATCTGGCCGGCCGGGTAGAGGGGTCACGTTTCCATCTCTCGTGTTTTGACGGCGGTCACGCATTTCTTTTTACCGCAGCGGCCAGTGATCCCGATTCGATCTCCGGCCATTATTGGTCGGGCACCGCGTGGCACGAGCGCTGGGTTGCCGTCCGCAATGCACACGCAGAACTGCCCGATCCAAACTCATTGACCACGCTGCACAAAGGAACGCATCGATTCCCGTTTTCTTTTCCAGACGTCGACGGTCGCATCGTTCGCGATGGCGACGACAGGTTCCGGGGCCGGGTTGTCGTAATTACGCTGGCCGGTAGCTGGTGCCCCAACTGTCACGACGAAGCCGCGTTTCTTGCCCGGCTCTACGACCGCCTGCACGAAAGCGGCCTCGAAGCGGTGGGGTTGATGTACGAGCACTATCGCGACTTCCACCGTGCTGCCCGGCAGGTTCGCTTTTTCGCCAGGAAATACAGCATTCCGTACCCTCTTCTCGTCGCAGGATACTCCGACAAGAAAGCAGCCGCCGCCACTCTCCCTGCGCTCGATCGCATCCATGCTTTTCCGACGATCATCGTCGTAGACAAAAAAGGAACGGTCCGGCAAATCCATACGGGATTTGCGGGACCGGGGACCGGGTCGCACTACACGCAGTTCACGCGTAGTTTCACCTCGTTCATCGATCGCCTGCTCGCCGAGTGACGATTCGTCAGAAATCAGGAAAGCAGGTCGCTGACAACCGCTTCTATCTCGGATAGTTTGAACGGTTTTTCGACCACACGCCTGGCTCCGAGCAGTTCGGCGCTTTGCAAGAACACGCGATTACTCGGCGCGCTGATAACAATGCTCGGCGTCATTGGACGCTCGCGTTGCAAATACATCATTACCTCGAGGCCATCTTTTTCCGGCATTAAGATGTCGGCAATCACCAGGTCGAAATCTCCTTGCTCAATCTTCTCGATCGCGATCTGCCCGTTTTCGGCGACCACCACCATATATCCGCAGCGTTCGAGCTTGCGTCGCAACATGTCGCGGATTTGTGGGTCATCGTCGACCACAAGAATATGCTTTTGCACGCGGATCCTTTCTTGCAACGGGATGGGCGAGAGAAGTCCGTCACCCAATTTGACGCGCGACGTGCAGCATACAGAATCCAGAGCCGACAATCCAGTACCGTCGGAATTTTGATTGGATTGGTACTGGCCCCGGCACGCGAAGCACGCTATATTGCGCGTGCGGCGGGTGAGGCCGACGCCCGAATCGCCGCGAAGCTCCCGGACCTGTTGGTTCCGGGTTTCGTCATATTCGGCTTGCGAATACGAGCCTGTCAGGAAGATGTGATGTCGAGTCCGGTATACAAATCGATCGAGTTGACCGGCACCTCTTCGGAAAGCGTGGAAGACGCTGTGCGTAGCGCATTGGAGAAAGCATCGAAGAGCGTGCGGAATATCCGCTGGTTCGAGGTAACAGAAACGCGGGGCACCGTGGACAAAAACACAGTAGGGCAGTGGCAAGTCTCTATTAAGGCGGGATTTACGCTCGAAGACTAACCCCGGCCAATCGGGGGTCCCGATCTGGCCGCGGATTTGCTCTTGATCTGGCAGCATGGCAACTTCACCGCAAATCACATTCATCGGTCACGCCACAATGCTCATCGAGATGAACGGTGTCCGGATCCTGACCGACCCGGTGCTCCGGGACCGTGTGGGGTTCATCGGGCGCCGTAGCACCAGGGTAGATCCGCGTCGCCTTCGCGATGTGGATGCCGTGCTGATTTCACACATGCACCACGATCACCTCGATCTTCCGTCGCTACGCCGTCTCGGCCGAAATACGCGCCTGATCGTTCCCGAAGGCAGTGGCGCGGTTTTGCGCCGGGCGGGAATGCACAAGATTGAAGAAATGCGCGTGGGCGATTACACAGCGGTCGACTCGATCAGCATCGGGGCCACGTATGCCGAACACGATGGGTATCGCGCGCCGTTCGGGCCGACCGGCGACTGCCTCGGCTACGTGCTCCACGGAGAATCGACGGTATATTTCGCGGGCGATACAGACCTGTTCCCCGAAATGGAGTCGCTGGCCGGCCAGCTCGACCTTGCGTTGCTTCCGGTGTGGGGATGGGGTCCGACGCTCGGCGAGGGGCACCTCGACCCCGAACGCGCCGCCGAATCACTTTCCCTGCTGCGCCCGCGCGCCGCGATGCCGATTCACTGGGGAACATTCGCTCCGATCTGGCTCAACTGGTCGATGCCACGTTATTTGTCCGATCCACCGCACGCATTCGCCGATTACGCGTCGCACTACGCGCCGGATGTAGACGTTCACGTGGTGGACCCCGGTTCGCGTCTCGAACTCGTCCACTGAATCCGCCCGCAACGGGCGGCGTGAATCGGATCGCTGCACCTTACTGCCGCCGGGCGTATTTCGTTCGGGTCTACCTCGGGTCGGCGCATAAACCGCACGAACCGCTCTTATCTTTCGTCGTTTGCTCCCGTATACTGGGCAACGATGCGAATTCCCGTATATTCGATCGTCCAGGTCGCCCGACGGGCGGCCCTGGTGTGGGCTGTCGAGGTTCTCGCGCTCGAGACAACGGCCACTGTCCTGCCCGGGTTGTATCTGCACGGACCGTGGGCCGCCGCGTTCGCGGTGGCGACCATCGGACTGCTCAATGCACTCGTACGCCCGGTGCTCGTATTCCTCACACTTCCATTCACCGTCTTGAGCTTTGGGTTTTTGACACTCGTGCTCAACGCGTTGATCCTGCTGTCGGCCAGCCTGATCGTTCCCGGGTTCGCGGTGGACAACCTGCTTGTCGCGGCGGTGGCCGCCTTTGCGCTCGCGGCCGCGAACACCATATTTTCGCGTGCGCTCTCGCTTAGCGATGAAGGCTCATTTTACCGCAATATCCTGCGCCACTTCGCACGCCGCGTGCACGCCGAAGGTGCGCCGACGAGTCCAGGCGTGGTATTCCTCGAAATCGACGGTCTGTCGCGCCCGGTGCTCGACGAAGCCGTGCGCCGCGGATATATGCCTACGCTCGCCAATTGGATCGCCCGAGGCTCACATCGCGTGGTGTCATGGGATTGCGGCTTGCCGTCGCAAACTTCATCGAGCCAGGCGGGAATTCTTCACGGTAACATGTTCGATATTCCTGCATTCCGCTGGTACGATAAGTCCACAAAAAAAGTTCGCGTGTCCAACCACCCCCGTGACGCACACGACATCGAGCAACATGCATCCGACGGCCACGGTTTGCTCGTCAACGGTGGATTGAGCGTAAGCAATTTGCTCTCGGGCGACGCGGACATTACGGTGGCCACGATGTCCACCTATTCGAGGCGTAGTACAAAAGACGCCTCGTCGGCTTATTTCGGATATGTGGTCAATCCCTATAATTTTTCGCGTGCGCTCGTCTTGATGGCCTGGGAAGTTCTTGTCGAATGGCGACAATCGATTGCGCAGAAGCTGCGCGGCGTAACGCCGCGTGTATCGCGCGCGGGATGGTTTCCGTTCCTGCGCGCCGCCGCCACGGTATTTCAGCGCGACCTGACCGTAAACGTGCTCGTCGGTCAGCTGTTCGCCGGAGTGCCGGCGGCATACGCGACCCTTCTGGGGTACGATGTGGTGTCCCACCACGCGGGCACACGCAGCCGCGACGCGCTCGGCGTATTGCGGGATATCGATGCGCGCGTGCGCGCCCTGCGCCGCGCGGCAAACGACGCTCCACGCCCGTATCATTTTGTGGTGCTGTCGGATCACGGACACAGTCCGAGTGTCCCCTTTGTGCAAATGTACGGCAAGCCGTTCGAAACCGTGGTGCATGAACTCCTGGCGCAGGGACACGCCCACGCCGCCGGCGGACCCGCCGAGGGCTGGGGGCATGTCAACGCACTGCTCACAGCGGCCATTTCGTACGAGTCACGTACCGGTCGGGCCGCTCGCCGCGTGTTGCGCCGCCGCACGCACGACGGGTATGTAGATCTGACCCCCGCGATCCAGGGAGCAACCGCACCGGTGCCTGCCACCGAAGAAGACGTTGTGGTGTGTGCCTCGGGTAATCTGGGGATGATCTACTTTGCCCGCGACGCCGGTCGTGTCGATTTTGAGCGCCTCGCCGCGTCGCACCCGCGACTGATCGAAGGGCTGGTGGCGCACCCGGGGATTGGTTTCGTGATGGCGCAATCGCGCGAATATGGTGCACTTGTCGTGGGGCGCGGTGGCGTGCGCTATCTGGAAACGGGAAAAGTAGACGGCACGGACCCGCTGTTGGACTACGGAGAGCACGCCGCCGGGCATCTGCGAACTCTCAGCGGGTATCCGCAGTGCGCGGACCTTGTGACCAACGGCCGCTTCGACCCGGACACGGGCACGGTCGTCACGTTTGAAGACCAGGTGGGGGCACACGGCGGGTTGGGAGGTGACCAGACGGAACCGTTCGTTCTGTTTCCCGCACACTGGCCGATTTCCAAAGACTTACGCTCCCCTCTGGATATTCATCGAGCGTTCTGTTCCTGGCGCGAACGTCTCGCCCGGGATATGCACTGACCGTTCCCTTGTTTTACGAAAACCGTCCGTGCAAGAGATACGACACGCACTCGTCCCCGGGCGCAGGGGCCCCGGGGGAGGGGAGCCGTGGTTCTATGCGGTGGAGACACTCGTCCCCGGGCGCAGGGCCCCCGGGGGAGGGGGGCCGATGCAAGATCCGATGTCCGTGCCAGCGCAGACCGCCCGGTGTGACCGAGCCCCCCGCCCGGCGGGATTCGGGAATCCGTAGACCCATCGCGGCCGGGCGGGTATTCTGTAGATGGAAAGGGGACGAATCGTGACCACATCGCCCGCCGAAGACCGCGTTGCCGTACTCAATAAAAAACTGTCATCGCTGCGCGCAGAAATCGACCGTTTGAAAGAATCATCTGCCACAGAATCCCTGCGGGCAGAGCGGTTTGTCCGCGCCATTGAACACGCGCCGGTCGTGATGTGGGCAGTGGACCGCGACGGCGTATTCACGCTCTCCGAAGGCGGTGGTCTCCACGCTCTTGGGCTTCGACCGGGGGAGGTAGTTGGACAATCCGCTTACGAGCTCTACGCGGGCACAGATGTGGGAGCGTGTATCGATCGCGCATTCTCCGGCGAGACGTTCTCCAGTATCGTAACCGTTCGCGGGCTGTCTTTCGAATCCCTCTATGCCCCGGTGCTGGACGACACCGGGACTGTCATTGGCGTTTCCGGCGTTTCCACCGATGTAACCGAACGCGTTCGTGCAGAGAGCGCCCTGCGCGAGAGCGAAAAAAAATTCCGCTCCCTCGTGGAAACCACCAGCGACTGGGTATGGGAAGTGGATGAAGAGTTGCGTTATGTATATGCGAGCCCTCGCGTGCGCGAGATGCTGGGCGTATCTCCCGACGACGTCGTCGGTCGCTCGCGCTTCGAATTTATTAGTGAGGCCGATCGCGACAGGGTTCGCAGCGAGATCGCCGACGCGGTGTCCCATTCGAGCACATACCACGCCATGCAGTTTTCCTGCGTTCATCGCGACGGGCGTACGGTCGTCGTGGAAAGCAGCGGTACACCCGTACCCGGCGCCAACGGCACTGTTGCGGGATACCGCGGGATCGATCGCGACATTACCGAACAAATTGACGCGCAGCACGCTGCCCATCTGTTGCAAGAGCAATTGTTTCACGCCCAGAAAATGGAAACCATCGGGCAGCTTGCCGGCGGTATCGCGCACGATTTTAACAACATCCTTTCTCCGATACTCGGATACACCGAGATGGCAATCGAAGCGCTCGAACCCGGGCACCCTGTACGTGACGACTTGAACCACGTAACGCGCGCAGGCCACCGCGCCCGGGATCTCGTGAACCAGATACTCGTATTCAGTAGCCGCGAGGAACACAACCGCGTGGCGCTGCAGCCTCACCTCATCGCCAGGGAGGTGGTAGGCCTTCTGCGTTCCACGATCCCGGCAACCGCTGAAATTACGCAGAGCATCGATGCAAATGCGGGATGGGCCATCGCCGATGCCGGACAGATTCATCAGGTTCTGATGAACCTGGGCACAAACGCGGCGCAGGCGATTGGTTCCCACACGGGAAAAATCCGTATCGTCGTGCGCGCCGCGCACATTTCCGATTCATCCACACCGGGGCCCGGAATGAACACCGGGGACTATGTAATGCTGTCGGTATCCGACACCGGGCCGGGCATGGACCCGGAAACAAAGCGCCGTATCTTCGAGCCCTTTTTTACGACGCGTGAGGTGGGCAAGGGAACAGGGCTCGGCCTGTCCGTAGTACACGGTATCGTCCAGGGTCACAATGGCGTGCTCCAGGTGGACACCGCACCCGGCCGCGGTGCTACGTTTTCCATTTACCTGCCCGCCGTGCGGCCCGGGGCGGAAGTGACCGAGCCCCGATCCGATAATGTGCTCGCCGGCGGGCGCGAGCACATATTGCTCGTAGACGACGAGTCCGACATCGCACGCCTCGGGCAGCGACTGCTCGAACCGCTGGGGTATCGCGTGACGGCGTTTGACAACCCTCGTTCCGCGCTGCGGGCGTTTCGGCGGTCACCTGCCGCGTTCGACATCCTGGTGACCGATCTGACAATGCCGCGGATGACCGGCCTCGAGCTCGCCGACGAAGTCCGTTCCCTCGATGCCGCCATTCCGATCGTGCTCACAACGGGGTACGCCGATGTCGTCTCTCCCGAGCAGGCCCGGAGTCACGGGATTACCGATTTCATCATGAAACCGCTTGTTGGCCGCGCGTTGACCCAAAAGATTCGCCGGGCAATCGACGCGACCAGCCGACCACGAAACGGGGAGTAGACGCTATGGCCCGCATACTTGTAGTGGACGACGATGACCAGGTCCGCGAAATGCTGCGAACCATGCTGGAGCGCGATGGGCACGAGGTCCTCGACGCCGTCAATGGCATCGAGGCGATCGCACTCTATCGAATGACCCACTCCGATCTGGTGATTACCAACATCCTGATGCCCGAAAAAGAGGGCCTCGAAACCATCCGGGAACTGTGCGCCGAATTTCCCGGGGTGAAGATTATCGCCATGTCGGGAGGGGGGCAGCACGGCACATCAAGTTACCTCGAGGCGGCCCGCGCTTTCGGCGCAGTCGAGACGCTTCCCAAGCCGATCACCCGCGCGCAGTTGCGTAAAGCGGTCGACGCCGCATTGCACCAGACCCCATCCGAGTGAGGCCGGCGACCGGTCCCGCCTCGCCTTGTTGTCGATGTGGTTTCTTTTATCCGTTCAATTTTTTGACGATCAGCTCGTTCGATGGAAACTCGCCGGTTTCGAGTTTCGAGTACACAAGGTCTCCATCGCGGCGGATTTCGAACGCACCACCCGACGATTCGATCAATTCTATTTCCACTTCCGGAATGTTCTCTTCCAGCGCGGCCTTCAAACTGAGGGCCTGAGGAGAATAGTCTCAAGCCACGCAGTACTCGATGGATACACGCATCGTTTCCTCCAGGTCATAATCCGGTCGGGGCTGCCGCACGCGGCGGGGGCACTTTCATTACATCGTAACCGTCGCGACCGCCTTCGTCACGCCGGATTTTGATTCACGCCCCACCCGCCCTCGCTGTACGCTGCCAGGTATGTCCCTGTCACTCGCCATCATCCTTGTTAGCACCGGGATTCTCCTCCTGATCGGTGGCGGCGAGTTTCTCGTCCGGGGGGCGGTGGCTGCGGCACGGATACTCCGTGTCGCTCCGGCTGTCGTGGGCTTGACGATCGTTGCATTCGCCACCTCATTGCCCGAGCTCGCCGTGAGCCTGACCGCCGCGCTGCGTGGAAACCCCGACGTGGCCGTGGGCAATGTGGTGGGTTCCAACAGCTTCAATCTCGCCGCCATTCTGGGCCTTTCGGCAGTGCTCTTCCCGCCGCTCTTGTTTCGATCGCAAGGCGTGCGTAAGGACACCGCCGCCATGGTTCTTTCTTCGGTTCTGGCTGTGATATGGCTGCAGGGGGGCGAAGTATCCCGCCTGGAGGGCCTGGGCGCATTGTTGTTTCTCGCTGTGTTTTTGGTCTGGCGGGTGCGCGATGCACGCCAGCACGCCGACGCGCGAGAATTCGAAGAAGTCCGCCCCGCGGGCCCCCCGGGGTCTCGCGTTGCCGCCCCCGGCGGCGGGAGCTCTCTCGCATTGCCCATCTTCCAGGTGATCGTCGGCGCCGCGCTGCTCACCGTCGGCGCGGAAATCCTCGTCCGTGGCGCGGTACGCCTGGCCGATCTCGCCGGGGTGAGCGAACGTGTAATCGCCATCACCCTCGTGTCCGCCGGAACCGGTTTGCCCGAACTGGCGACGGCCATCGTGGCCGGCGTCCGCCGTCACGCCGGAGTGGCGGTTGGCAATGTCGTCGGTTCGAACATTTTTAATGTATGCGGCATCCTCGGCACCGCATCGGTGGTGCATCCGCTTGCCGTATCTCCGGAAATTGCCCGCGGCGACGCCCTATGGATGCTGGGGTTCTGTCTGATCGCCGTGCTTCCGGGACTGCGCCCGGGACGCCGACTGTCCCGCGCGGAAGGACTCATCGCGATCGGTGCCTACGGATTGTATCTCGCCCGTCTCCTGTAGTACAATCGGCCCGGGTGGTCATGTCGGAAACACGCCATACGGTTACAGGAGGCGACCTCGCCGTTCCCTATCGGGCCAGGTGGGGCGTATTCGCGGGGTTTTCCTCGTGTTCTATCCCGCGCACCGGCGGCGGGCACGGGCCTGTTCGGGCAACGCCCGCGACGGCACACCGGGCGCTGTGCGGATGCGAGCCCACAACCCGAGGTGATCCGCCCCGACGGATCAAGGAGGAGACTACCGAGTGAGCCTCGCGCAAGACACCCACGAAATTCCCGTCAATCCCGAAGCGGTAATCGCGAGATACCGCGGTGTTCGTTCGTTTACCGAATCGCTCTGCGAGACTCTCGAGATCGAGGATTACGTCGTCCAGTCGATGACGGAGGCCAGTCCGGTGCGCTGGCACCTTGCCCACACGACGTGGTTCTTCGAGACGTTTATTCTGCGGCACCACGCTCCCGGTTATCGATCGCCCGACCCGCTCTACGCGTATTTATTCAACTCCTACTACACCGCCGTAGGGAAGCGCTGGGCACGACCGCAGCGCGGACTTCTCTCCCGGCCGACCGTACGCGAAATCTACGCGTACCGCGCGCACGTCGATGCCGCTATGGAGCAACTGCTGCGAACCACGGCTCAAGCCGCCTGGCAGGAGATTCTGCCGGTGTTGGAGCTCGGCCTGAACCATGAGCAACAGCACCAGGAATTGATGGTTACCGACTTGAAACACGCGCTTTCGTTCAACCCGCTTCATCCCGTGTTTCGCGAACGCAGCGAAGAACAATACGGGGACGCCTGCAAACTGCGGTATGCAGAGTTTCCCGGCGGGGTTACGCCGATTGGCCACGCGGGCAATACCTTCGCCTATGACAACGAAATGCCGGCGCATCGGGTGTTTCTCGAGCCCTTCCTCCTGGCTTCGCGTGCGGTAACCTGCGGGGAGTTCATGGAGTTCATCGACGACGGCGGGTACGAAACACCCTTACTGTGGCTCGACGACGGATGGGCGGCGCTCGACGCTCACGGGTGGACCGCTCCGCTCTACTGGGAGCAGCGTGACGGCGCGTGGTGGGCGTTCACGCTCTCGGGCCTGCGCCCGGTGGACCGCAGCGAGCCGGTTTGTCATGTAAGTTATTATGAAGCGGACGCCTACGCGCGTTGGGCGGGCCGCCGCCTGCCGACCGAGTTCGAGTGGGAAACCGCCAGCGCCGGCGTAGCCATCGAAGGCCATTTCGCGGACGAGGGAACGCTACACCCGCTGCCTACACCACAGTCCCCACACCCTGTTTCCGGTCTTTTCGGCGACACCTGGGAATGGACGGCGAGCCACTATTCTCCGTACCCGGGATACCGGCCGACGGAAGGTGCCATCGGGGAATACAACGGCAAGTTCATGTGCAATCAGTTCGTTCTGCGCGGTGGTTCGTGTGGAACCACAAAAAATCATGTTCGCCGCACGTACCGAAATTTCTTTTATCCGGACGCGCGATGGCAATTCACAGGGATCCGTCTTGCCGATACGGCACGGGGCGTTTCGTAATGCCGCATCTTCTGCCTCTCCAGGATTTTGAACCGGCCACCGACGACGTGCTGCAGGAGGTGATCGTCGGGCTTTCTCAGAAACCACGCCGCTTGCCGGCCAAACTGTTGTATGACACCCGCGGGTCCAGGTTGTTCGATCAAGTTTGCTTGCTCGACGAGTACTACGTGACCCGTACCGAACTGGCCATTCTGCGCCAACACGCGCCGGAGATTGCCGAGCATATCGGCCCGGGGGCGCTGCTCATGGAGTTCGGCAGTGGAAGCAGTGAAAAAACACGCCTTCTGCTTGATGCGCTCGATCAAGTCACCGCATACGTGCCCATCGACATTTCCCGCGGGCACCTCGTCGAGTCGGCGCGCGCGATCGCACACGACTACCCCGACGTCGTCGTACGCCCGGTGTGTGCGGACTACGAGTCGACATTCGAAATCCCGTCGGGAAATGGCGGAGGCAACCGGCGGATTGTCTATTTTCCAGGATCTACCGTGGGCAATTTCCACCCCGACGAGGCGCACCAGTTTCTCACCAGGATGAACGTTCTCGCGCGTGGTTCGGGCGGGTCGGAGCCTGGGGGGCTGCTCATCGGCGTTGACCTCGTGAAGGACCCCCGCGTGTTGCGCCAGGCCTACAACGACGACGCCGGGATCACCGCCGCATTCAATCTCAACATGCTCGCGCGAATCAACCGGGAAACCGGGGCAAATTTTGACCTCGATGCTTTTCGGCACCTCGCACTGTTCAACGAAGAAGAAAGTCGGGTGGAAATGCACCTGGAAAGCACAGCCGACCAGGTGGTTTCGATCGGAGGGACCACGGTGGCATTTGACGCCGGCGAACGAATCTGGACCGAATCCTCGTACAAGTACACCGTGGAAGGATTCTCCCGCCTCGCTGCCAGCGCAGGATTTCGAGACGGCACCGTCTGGACTGACGCGAAGCGCTATTTTGCCGTGCTCTATTTTCCCGCAGAAGAATAATCCCGACCGCATCGCGACGCGTACATTCGGTGCCGCAGTGGAAATAAACCGGTCGGCTCGAACGCAGCAGGAGGCATCGCTCCTAACGTCTTGTAAATTTGACAATTATCGCGTCGGACGACGGCGGCGTGTGGATAATCACGCGGATGCACGAATTACGCACCGGTGTAATCAAATAAGTGACAACAGGTTATGGCTTTCCGTGTGTCGCGACACGTTTTGCACAACGGCAAGAAATTGTGGATAACTCCCCCATACCAGGAGAGGCCCCCGGCGAATAGCCAGCGACCTCTCGAAACCAGGCGGGATGCGTCTGTCCCGACTACCGTGCGCCGGTCACTTCCGCCTTCTTCTCTTCCGGCTTGCTCCACGTCTTCGCCGCCGGAGCCCCACTTACGTTCTTTCCCATACGGCAGTTGCCTTCGAAGAACACGCCTTCGTCGATAACAAGGCGCGCCGTCTGGATATCGCCCTGCACGTGTGAACCGGTTTGCAGTTCGATCTTGTTGCTGGCGGTGATATTGCCCACGAGTTTGCCGCCAATCACCGCGTTCTTGACATGAACGTCGGCCTTAACAACGCCCGATTTCCCGATGATCAACGTTTCCGGACATTCCACCTTACCCTCGAATTCCCCGTCTACCCGAATGGTTCCGGTTAACTCGACTTCTCCTTTTATCTTACATCCCTGGCCCAATATTGAATTCAGGCTGCCCTGGCCCGATGTGCTTTCCGCTTCTTTACCGAACATGGCGTTGCGCCTCCTCTGTTCCGTCTTTCATTCCATCCGTCCGACCATTACGGTCCGTACTCCCGCGCCCGCCGACCGTGCGGGGCAGCCGGCCCTAGCGAAGCAGATAGTCTCTTGGATTCACCGGGACGCCGTTTTTCCGGACTTCGAAGTGCAGGTGCGGCGCGGTACTCTTGCCGGTGCTGCCGAGCAGGGCAATCGTCTGCCCGCGGGCGACCCGATCCCCCTTCTTTACCAGATTCCGGGTGTTGTGTCCATACAGCGTGTGGATCCCGTAACCGTGGTCGATCTCCACCATCCAACCGAAAGTCTTGTCGAACGCCGACTTTACCACAACACCATCTGCCGACGCCACTACCGGCGTATTTTCCTCGGCAGCAATATCTATACCCGGGTGATACTTTGTGTTCGATTCACCGCCGGTTACGAAAAACTCCCGTGTTACGTATCCTTTGACCGGCCACAGCGACGGGAGTGCTTCGAGCATGTTTCGTTGTTCGCCGGCACCGACGCCCTCTCCTTCATCGTCACGATCGATTGCCGGAGAATTGACCACCGGTGACCAGTTTGCCACCAGCATACTGTCCTGCGGATTCAGATTTACGCCGAGCATCTGCTTGATTTGAATGCTGAGCGCCTGCATGCGGAGCAATTCCACTTGCAGTGAGTCCACCTTGGCCACGCGACTGCGCAACCGGGAATTCTCAATGCCCAGAACCGTAGCGTGCTCGGCGGCAAGCAGGATGTGTCCGTAGGTAAAAATGAAGGCGATCATCGCCATGATGCCCAGGGCCAGCGCACTGATAAAAGTATACATCAGCCGATACGAAAATCGGAGATTCCACGTTTTGCTGTTGTCGTGGGGAACGACGATAACCGATATCTGACGTTTCACTGTTCGGTCTCTTGCGAATGGTTTAACGCGGCAGGGGAACGTTCATCGTCGCAGCCAGCCGCTCGAAATCTTCATGGCTGTAAAATTCCACCACGATGCGGCCCTTGCCCCCGCGGCGTTCGTCGATGGATACGCGTGTGCCCAGGTACGATGAAAACGATCGTTCGAGATCGGCGACATGCGCGGGTTTCTCTTTTGCTGTCCGCTGCGATGAACTTGACTGCTTTTTTTTCAATCCGACGGTCACTTCCACATCGCGCACGCTCATGCCACGTTCCACGACTTTGCGCGCGAGCGCGAGTTGTTCCTTGCGGGTGGGAAGCGACAGGAGCGCCCGCGCATGTCCCCCCGAAAGTTGACCTTCTGAGATCATATGTTGTACTTCCTCGGGAAGATTGAGCAATCGAATGCTGTTGGCAATGGAGCTGCGATCCCTGCCAACTTGTGCAGCCACGTCCTGCTGTGACAAACCGAATTCCGCGATCAATAACCGGTACGCCTCCGCCACTTCGATCGCGTTAAGATTTTCGCGCTGAATATTTTCCACAAGAGCCAAACGCAACGAATCACCGGTAGCAAGGTCGTCTCGTATGATCGCGGGAATTGTTTTTTTCCCCGCGATGCGCGAGGCCTGTAGGCGGCGCTCCCCCATGATCAATTCAAATTCGTCGTTCTTCCGCCGTACAACAATTGGCTGGAGAATGCCGTCACGCTTGATACTCTGCGCGAGATCCTGCAACGTATCCCTGTCAAATACTGTGCGTGGTTGGCGTGGATTCGCCACCACGCGATCCACGGGAACGTCCATGGTCCCCTCCGGCGGCGCACCGGGCGCCGACAACTGGTCTGCCTGTGGAATCAGTGCGTTGAGTCCCCGGCCAAGAACCTTCTTAGGCATGAGCCATCACCTCGCGCGCGAGTTCCAGATAACTTCGGGCGCCCTGACATTGCACGTCGTATAGCAATATGGGCTTGCCGAAGCTGGGAGACTCGCTGAGTTTGACATTTCTTGGAATCATCGTGTTGTACACCTTGTCGCCGAAAAAACCCATTGTTTCTTCGGCGACCTGGCTGGCCAGATTGAGTCGACGATCGTACATTGTTAACAAAACACCCTCTATTTCCAGGCCCGGGTTGAGCGTCGATTGCACCAGGCGAACCGTACCGAGCAGCTGGCTGAGCCCTTCGAGCGCGTAGTATTCGCACTGCACCGGGATCAGCAGCGAATCCGCGGCCGTCAGAGTATTCAGCGTAAGCAGCCCGAGGCTGGGGGGACAGTCGACGATAATGTAGTCGTATCTGTCCCGAAGCGCCTCGAGCGCCCGCTTGAGACGGAATTCCCTTCCGACCTCGGAGACGAGTTCGATTTCGGCGCCGATCAACCGCTGGTTGGACGGAAGCACCTGAAGATTGGGCATTTCCGTATTCACGAGGGCCGTCTCCACGAGAGATTCGTCAAACAACGCGTCGTACACGGTCTGTTCGAGAGCCCCCTTGTCCAACCCGATCCCCGACCCCGCATTGGCCTGCGGATCCATGTCGACGAGCAGAGTACGCTTTTCCGCCGCCGCCAGGCTCGCGCACAAATTCACGGCGGTGGTCGTCTTTCCCACTCCACCCTTCTGATTCGCAATCGCTATGATTTTTCCCATGGAGTTCTGCCAGAGTACCGTGCCAGACTAGTCGACCGGGCTGGTGTTGAGCCAGGGAGTTGCCAACACGCGGGTTCCGATCGACCGATCGTCCAACCGATCGTGAATTGTCAGATCGATTCCCGCAACGCTTGTAAACACACTGCCCCAGTAGTTGTTCGTAGCATCCAGGGTGTCCAACACCGCCGGTGACGGATACGGCGACTGCAACCACAGGTTCGACAACGCCCCATTGAGGCCGTTGGACGCGAAATGGTTCTGATGAATTGACGGAAATACCTGGTTTTGCACGTAAACACCGTGCACAAAATTGAATTCGATCTTGTTGTATTCGATCCGGATCGGCACCGTCTGCGTACTATCCCGCAGATCGAGCAGAACGCCCGAGTTTCCGTTGATGCCGATGTACGAGTTCGTAATTCGTACGGAATCGGGAAGGTTCGAAAGCGACTGAACGGCGATACCCGTCTGTTTGTTGTTATCTACGTTGCAGCTATCCACCACGAGAAAACCGGCGCTCGACATTTGCACGCCGGCAAGGCTTCCGCAGCGCAATTCACACCCCACCAGCGTGGCGCTACCCGAATCGATTAAATCGATATTCTTGTTCCCGTACCAGATTTCGGTGTGCGATAGCCGGGCGGTCCCCGTCGCTCCGCGAACCGTGATTCCGCTCCACCATCCGCGCCCGGACTGGCATCGAAGCGTACGGTCGTTTGGACGAAAGATCACCGGGCGCCGTGCGTTTCCCCGGGAGTCCAGGGTGCCTTCTACCTGAATCCCTCCCCCGGGAACGTCAAACAGAAACTCAACGCCCGGCTCGACAGCCGCCGAGGTGAGAACGGTCATGCGATCGGATGGCGGAACCAGAATGTACGGTGACTGCGCCGCCACCCAGGTGCCATCGAATTGATCGAGCGCAACTCGCGTGCCCACATGGAGTTCCTCCACGATCTGCGTGGTCAGCGACCCATCCGTCACCCCCACGGTGACCGTATCAATTCCGGTGATGACCGGAGCCTGCCACCGCACACTTGTTCCGTCCGGGGTCCGTGACATAATGACACCCCGGGTTACCGTCCAGTGCAAACTGAGCTTGTCCCCCGGATTCGGATCCGCAACGGTAACGCCCAGGTCAACCGTGGTGCCTTTTTCCACGCCCAACGGGACGTAATGGAACACTATCGACGGCGGCAGATTCACCGGAGCGGTCGGGTCCCCGGTGGTCGATCCACACGCCAGCGCGATCAACGAGGCAAATGCGAGCGGCGCAATGATCCTGATTTTCATATAACCGCTTTCCGATAAATAGGTTGCGCGATTGTCGGCGTCGGGCTGCCCCGCAGGTTCCGCAGAGAGAATAGCCCTCCGGGTTCCCGGTAAGCAAGGAAAACTCACCGCGTACGTACCGAGGAGTGTTTTTCCCCGTGTCGTTCCACGTGGAACACACGTCATGTCAAGCGGAATAATAAAGAGACGAGAGAACGGCGTGTGGGCGGGATCTCGCGGGCGACTCGCGGCCCCTTCCCAGGCGGCGACTGCCTGCCGGTGGCCGACGGCGTTCCGGCAACCGGGCGCACGTGCCCCGACCGTATCGCACGGGCCGCTTGAGGCCTCAGCCTCGCTTAGCTATTGGAATACTTTGGCTTACGATATACCAGCGCGCGCGCGACAGCGTCCCCCTCCGCCTGTTGCTCGCACGTACCCGGGGCCTCATCCGTTGCACGATGCTCGGGGAGGGCCGCACGAGCACTCCGGTCCTCCTCGGTGCCCGAAACCATATCGGCATATCGCGCCGCCCCGGCACGCCGGTCCCGCTTGAGTCCAGCAAGGTTATCGGGCGGGATAGCCCCCCTGGCAGGCCACGACGTGACGGCGACCCCTCCGGGTACGAGCAAGGGGGCGATCCGCCTGATCGTCACCGAGGGGGGGCCCACGGCCAGAGTGACCCCGCAGTCAAACTGTCCAATTGCCGATTTCGCTGCAACTTCCACGATGTCCTGCGCGTAGACTTCGGACGCCACTCCCAGCACACGCACCATTCTTTCGAGAAATGCGGCCTTGCGCGCGCGGCGCTCCACGAGTACCGTGCGCTGCGGCGGATTCGCCAGAGCCCACACGAGCCCCGGGAACCCGGCGCCGGATCCCAGGTCGAGCACACGACGGGGCGCTCTTCCCAGGGCAACAAGCACAACACCATACATTGCAATGGATTGCAACGCAAGACGCGCAATGACCGCCGTTGGGTTGGCCCGCGACACGAGGGGGATGCGGGCGTTCCATTCCAGTACGGCGTCCAGATAGCGAGCAAGATCGTGCGGATCAATCGATGGCGCGAGCTCGATCGCGCGCTGGCACACGTCGTGGAATGGTCCACGAGCCGGTCGAGCCGCCATCATGCGGGGCTTGCCGGGCGCGCGCGGTTACGCGCGAGCCGCCCGAGGTGTACGACAACAATCGAGAGGTCCGACGCGCGCACGCCGTCGATCCGCGACGCCTGTCCGACCGTTTCCGGTTGGACCGAACTGAGTTTTTGCCGTGCCTCCGCACTCAGTCCGTGTACGCGCGCCCACGGAAAGTCGGCCGGGATCTCCCTGTCGTCGAGAGCGCGCACACGGGCAATTTCGCGCTTCTGCCGTTTGATGTATCCCGCGTATTTCACGTCCGATTCCACGCGCGCATCGAGGTCCTCATCATGGGCCAGGCCGGCCGCCTCGCAAACCATCGTCAGGGTGACACCGGGCCGGCGCAGGACGTCGGCCAGCGTCGCGTGCATGCGGCGAACCGGCTCAAGTCCATGTGTTACGAGCACTTCATTGCCCACATGGACGGGAAACACCGATCGGTCCAGCATCTCGCGCAGCGCCCGCTCACGCGCAAGTCTCCGCTCGACCGTCTCGAGCGCTCGCGGCGCGACTAGGCCGAGCGTGACGCCCCACCCCATTAACCGCTCGTCGGCGTTGTCCTGCCGCAGCAGAAGCCGAAACTCCGCGCGGGATGTGAACATGCGATAGGGCTCGCCAATTTGTTTCGTCGTCAAGTCGTCCACGAGCACGCCGATATAGGCCTCGTCCCGGCGGAGCACGAACGGGTCCGCCCCGCGCAGCGCAAGCGCCGCGTTCACTCCGGCTACGAACCCCTGCGCGGCGGCCTCCTCATATCCTGAGGTTCCGTTCACCTGCCCGGCAAAATACAGGCGAGACACGGCTTTTGACTCCATTGTCCGACGGAGTTGGTCGGGCGGGAAAAAATCATATTCCACCGCGTAGCCCGGCCGCGCGATGTGCGCTCGCTCGAATCCCGGAATCGTCGCAAGGATCTCCGCCTGTACATCTACCGGCAGGCTGGTGGAGACCCCGTTCATGTAGAGTTCCGGGTGATCGAGACCTTCGGGTTCGACGAAAATCTGGTGGTGGGACCGGTCGGGGAACCGAACCACTTTGTCCTCGATCGACGGACAATACCGCGGCCCAATCCCCTCGATCACCCCGGTGAAGATTGGAGATCGGTCGAGATTCCGTCGAATCACGTCGTGTGTCGCCTCCGTGGTCCTTGTTAAATAGCAACTTACCTGTCGGAGCGCGATGCTCTGGGATCGATGGGAAAACGGTGTCGGCGGCTCGTCCCCCCGCTGCTCCTCGAACACTGCGGCGGTAAGATCCACGCTGTCCCGGTATACGCGTGGAGGGGTGCCGGTCTTGAGCCGCCCCGAACGCAGTCCGAGAGCGCGAAGGGCCACAGAGAGCCTCGTCGCCGGTTTTTCTCCCGCGCGGCCGCCGCCGGTCTGCGTTTGCCCCGTGTGCATCAACCCACCGAGAAACGTTCCGGTTGTCAATACCCCCGCCCGCGCGCGCGCGCAGGATCCGTCCGCGAATCGGAATCCTTCGAACCCGTTTTTGTTGACAATAGGCGCAACTACTTCTTCTACAATAAGTTCTATATAAGGATGGCCTTCGATGGTACGAGCCATCCCCGCGCTGTACAGACGTTTATCACATTGCGCTCGCGGAGACCACACCGCCGGGCCGCGCGTTCGGTTCAACATCCGGAATTGGATCCCGGCGCGGTCGGCCGCAAATCCAATTTCGCCGCCCAGCGCGTCGAGTTCGCGGACAAGATGCCCCTTGGCCAGACCACCGATTGCCGGATTGCACGGCATGTAGCCAATTCGATCAGGGCGCAGGGTAACCAGGCCCACGTGATACCCCATTCGTGCCGCGGCGAGCGCGGCTTCGCACCCGGCATGGCCGGCTCCAACGACGAGAATATCGAGCTTCTTTTTCATTTTGTTGACAATTGGCGCCCGCGGCACGGCAATCCATCCCACCGTACCCCGCGCGCGACCGGGAAGACAGGTCCTCGCCTCGGCCACGAAATCGGTTGAATACCCGTCACTTACCCAGACAAAATCGGGAAAAAATCATATCAAGCAGTCCATCTTCGTATCGCACTCCCGTCGCCGTTTCATATCCGGCGAGAGCATCGCCCGCATCCGCTGCGAGAATCTCCAGCGGTCGCCGCTCCGAAAGCCCGTCCTCGAGCCGTCTTACCGCCTCGCGCGCCGACTCGAGGGCCGACGATACGCGCGCGTTGACAATAAACCGCTCCCTGGCCGCCCGCGTGACCTCTCCCCCTCCCACGGCAGCGAGAATCGCGGCGCGTAGATCATCTACTCCTTCGCCCGTCCGCGCGGACACGCGGACCACGGGGCCGTCTGCGGACTGACGTATGGAGTCGACCGGGACCTCGCCGTGCACGTCCGACTTATTGAGCGCGATAATCATCGGCACGTTCGGCGGCCCTTCCCCGTGCACTGCAGCGCCCTGCGCCGCGTCACCGCACACCGAACCGTCCACGACCCGTACGATCACGTCCGCATGCTGAATTGCGGCGAACGCTCGATCCATCCCGATTGTTTCGATGCGATCGGCCACCTCCTCGCGCAAGCCCGCCGTGTCGTGCAACACAAATACCACGCCATCGACCACCATGCTCTCACGGAGCACATCACGCGTGGTGCCCGGCAATTCGGTGACGATTGCGTGATCTTTTTCGAGCAACCGGTTGAAAAGGCTGCTTTTCCCCGCGTTCACCGCGCCAGTGAGCACAACGCGATAGCCATCGAAGAACCGTCGGGTCATCGACGTGCCGCGGGCGAGCGCGTCAAGGGCCTCGATATGCCGCGCCGTCGCCGCGCGGAGGGCCGGGTAGTCGAGCGTTTCCAGCCCCTCTTCAATAAAATCAATATTCGCCTCAAATTCGGCGCGCATCGAGAGCATCTCCCTGGCGAGTCGACCGATTTGTGCCGAAAGGCCACCGTCGAGTTGACGCTGCGCCGCCCGTTGCTGCAACTCACTGCGGGCGTGGATCAATTCGGCCACCGCCTCGGCCTGGATCAAATCCAACTTGCCGTTGAGAAAGGCCCGGCGCGTGAACTCGCCCGGCTGCGCCGCTCGTGCGCCGGCACCGAACACTTCGGCGAGCACGCGGTGCGTTCCCACGGGACTGCCGTGACAGCTGATCTCCGCCGTGTCTTCGCCGGTATACGAACTTGGTGCGCGAAACACAGTAAGAACAACCGTGTCGATGGCCTCGCCGCGATCCCCCACAACCCGCCCCGGACAGGCGCGCCCATGTTGCCAGTGTGTGCGCGCGCGGCCCGCAGGAGTTCGGTATATGCGGGTGACCACCGCGCACGCCTCAGGCCCCGATATGCGCACCACGGCGAGGCCCGACTCGCCGGGAGGGGTTGCAAGGGCCGCGATGGTTTCTGTTTCGGGATTCATCGACCGCAGAGTGTACCACAACAGATAACGGCGTGCGTACCGCGCGCGTGGCCCGGGGCGGGTAGCGGGGAGCGTAGTGCATGGCGCGCAAAAATCCACAGTGCGGACGGGGCAGGAGCCGTGATCGACCGTGCGCGGCGCGCCGGTCGACGCGGCGCGCGACGGACGTCGCCCGGGCCACTGCTCAACCGCTCGGGCCGTCAGGGAAGAATCACGAGCCCTACCGAGTCGACCGCCGCCGATCCAAACAGACCGATTCCTCCGTCGACGTGGAAGATCGGGCGGTCGAATCCTTCGCCTGCGTTTCCGCCAAACCCGAATCCACCTCGGGATACCAGGGGATCGCTTCGGGCGAGATCGTACCAGTTGCGGTCGAGCCGGTAGACGCGAACAACGTAGCGCCCGCTAAACCAGATGGCCAGCCAGGGCAATCGAATCGTTCCGTCGATCGCCTCGAGTACCGGGGAGCTGTTCGCGCGCGGCAATTTGTCCAGGTCCGCCTCGTCGACGAAATCCGGATTGATCAACCTCGGGGAATTCGGTGTGGTGCTGAACAGCGCGGCCTGATATCCCGGGGCATCGCCCCGCTGGAACCACGCTTCGAGCAGCCCGGTGGCGTACGCAATCTGGTTCTCGGGGCGGGAGTACACGCTGTCTCCCCACGCGCGGAATGTCGCGAGGTCGCGCACGTGCCGTCCCGCGTCGTCGAGTACCACCCAGCGGTCCACGCGAAATGGCGCGGGTGTGTGCGTATGCGCGCGCACACGGCGCCCGTCGGGCGCGATCACATCCAGATCGTACTCGGTGTTGGGCAACACAAGACCAACATTCATCGGAACGTACACCCCACTACCACTCACGTAGATGTACGGGTATGTCGTGGTGCCGCCCGAGATGGTAACGACTGCACTGTCTACTTCCGCCCCTCGTCGATCAAACCCGGACGATGCGTCGACAGTCTGCGATACATACACCAGGGGCATCGGGGCCCCGACGATCAACGTGGCGTCGACCACGAGGGTGCCCGCCGACGGCGCGAACAACGATTCCGGATCGCGGCCGGGCGAGCACGACATTCCGACGACAAACAGGATGGCCGTCAGGGCGACCAACCGATTGAGGGCACTCCATTGCCGTCGCCCAAATTGCCATTGTGCGTTCGGTTTCAAAAGTTAATCCTCAAGCCCAGGCTCGGGATAATCGGCAACATGTGAATCACCTTCGCGTCCACCTTGCCGGCATCGTTCGTAGAATAATTGACAAACCACTCGTTGCGGCGACTGTACAAATTGAACACCTGCAACGACCACTCGGCGCCGAGCCCACCGATGGTAAACGAGCGCGCCACCGATACGTCGAGGCGGTTGTACGGAAGTAGCCGCGCGCTGTTCCGGCTCGCGGGAAGCAACCGTGCATCCTGGTCGAAGGTGTCTGTCGCGGGGTTGCGCAGAGAATACCGGGAGGCTGCCGGGGTAAATGCCTGGCCCGAACCGTATACAAACGCCCCCCCGAGCGTCCATTTCCCGGGGTGGTAGGACAGGGCCACTTTCACGTCGTGGAGGCGGTCAAACTTGGGGGGGAACGTTTTGCCCTGGTTGAGCGCGCTCCAGCGACGTCGCGTCCATCCGAGGGTGTATCCGACCCATCCCGATAACGAGCCCCGTCGGCGCCGCAATAACAACTCGATTCCGCTCGAATATCCTCTTCCCCCCGGATAGAACACATCCGCGGTTTGGGCAATCGGAGTTCCCGCTGCCAGATCGTTGTCGAGCGTGAGCAAATCGGTTAATCCCGTGTAATACCCCTGGACACGAATCGCATGCGCCGCATCCGGGTCGAATTCGAGCCCCGCGGTCGCCTGCCACGAGCGCGCGGCGTCCACAGACCGATCGGTTGGCACATAGAAATCCACGGCCGAGAGCCCTTCGGTGGTTACCAGCTGAAGAACCTGGTGGTAGACCCCACCGCCGATGCGCGCTCGCCAGCGGGAGCCCAGCCGTTTGCCGGCGGATATCCGCGGCTCGGCGAGCCACCGCCGGCCGTCCCGGATATACCGCACACGCACCCCGCCACGAACGACCGTGCGCGCGGATACTGTCCACTTGTCTTCCGTGTACGCCGCCACCTCGACGGGCCTGCGCCGGTAATCTACCTGATCCACGGCGTTGAATGTTTCACGATAGCGGGCATCAAAGCGGCTGGCGAGAAGCCCGGCGCCCAGCTGGTGACCGGCGCCGGCATCCACGGTGAGATCGGCGCCAAACGAGGCGTCAGTTATGCCGTTGGAAATTTCTACGGGCGTGGTAAGAGCGCGGGCCGAACTTCCGCTGGTATACTCGCTGGCCGATGCGCGCAGTTCGAGCAGGGCCCGGTCGGACCAGGCGCGATGCCATTTGATTGCACCGAGGGCATTGCCCCAGTCAAATGCAAGGGCATTGTCCGCGTCGAGCGACAGGTTGAGCCGGTCACGTCCCGTGTACCCCGATAGCGTTGCGGTACCCCCGGCGGCCGGTAGCGTAACGAGGACATTGACGTCGTAAAAATAATACGCGGGGATCTCGTTGTTTCGTTTGCGAAGCACGTCGAGCAGCGGTTCGAGATACGTGCGGCGTGCCGCAACCATCCATGCCCCACCTCCGATCGGGCCTTCCAGTCGAAGACGTCCGGCAATCGTAGAGAGCGTTGCGTTGCCCCGGACGTGTTTGCGGTTCGGCTGGCGGCTGTCCACTTCGAGCACCGCTCCGAGCCGCCCGCCGAATTGCGCCGGGTAAGCCCCCTTGAAGAGCCGGATGTTACCGAGGGCGTCCCCATTGAATGTGGAGAAAAACCCGAACGCGTGCGATGGATTATACACCGTGACGTTGTCGAACAACACGAGCGTCTGGTCGGGACCCCCACCGCGAATGTAGAGTCCACTGGAAAAATCGGATGCCGCACCGACGCCCGGCAAGAGCTGCAGGGCCCGGATGGGGTCGTTCTCGAGAATTCCGGGAAGATCGGCGAGGTCTTCAGAGCGCACGTCGACGAACCCCGGCTGCACGTCGCGCGTTCCGCGGTAGCGGTCCCCCTCCACAATAATCGGCGGCATTCCTACCGGCTGACCGGTTAGTACCACATCGAGGGAGTAATTTTCGCCGTGCGTGATGCGCAGTGTGTCCTCACGCGTCCGGTACCCGACACGCGTGAACGTCACTCGATACTCTCCCGATGGGATCCGGGCGATGAGGTAGCGCCCGTCCGCAAGCGCCATGATTCCACGGAGTACGCGTTCGCCATCCCGCGCGACCCCGGTTACCTGAATGTTGACGTATCCTATCGTTTCGGCAGTACGCGCGTCGCGCACGGTGCCGCGTAATGTTGCCGCCGCGCAATTCCCGACGGGCAACAAGGGGGCCAGCAAGAGGGCCGGCACGTAGAAAAAAAGGATGGGCCGCATTTTTGTACGGGGGGCCTTGGTAACAAAACGTACCGCTCCGCGCAGATTGGCGCAAACACCCTGAGGCCCGGGCGGGTCAGCCGTCTCTGCCCGGTGGTGCCCCGTCGGACGCGCGCGGCGTGACAACTACTTTTCGCAGCAGGCCATCCCCAATTGTGTAACTGGTTACGTCGTCTTCGTCCGCAATAGCCAGGTGGAGAATGCGCCTCTCTGATGCCTTCAGGGGTTCAAAGTCGTACTCCCGCCCGGTAACCCGCACGCGCTCGGATACCTTTCGTGCTTTTTCGACGAGCAACCGGTGCTTGCGCTTGATATACCCCCCGACGTCAATGGTTACCTTGCTGTGACGGCTCGTGCGGCTCGTGAAAATGCGGTTGACCACGTGTTGGACGGACGAGAGCGTCTCCCCGCGCCGGCCGATCAAGAGACCGTCAAAACCGTCCGAATGTACGTTGATAAATGTTGTATCGGGCATTTCTTCCACGGTGGTGGAGTACTCGATTCCCATGTATCCCAATACATCCGAAAGAATTCCCTCAATCATCGCTGTATTTCCGCCCGCCGATTTGGAATCGCGCAACGATACGCGGATGCGAACCGTCTTGCCGCCAAACAGGCCCAAAATCCCCCCTTGCGATTCCGAAAGAATTTCTATGTCGACTTCGTCGGACCGTGCGTGCAGCTCTCCGAGCGCACGTTGCAGCGCTTGCTCAATTGTTTTGCCCGAACTCTCAACGGAAGATGCCATGAACAGGATACCTCTCACGCCGGCGCGGCGTTCCTTTTGCCTTCAGAATGAATATACCATTGTTGAACAACTGATAATCCTGTGTTCACGATCCAGTAGAGAACCAGTCCGGCCGGCATGCGATAAAACATGAACGTAAACAGGATCGGCATCGCGGTTTGGAATCCCGGAGGCGTGGCCGCGCTCGCGCCGCCGGTTGGTGAACCACCGAGTTTGGATTGAGCGAACATCGCCAGGCCCATCACCAGCGGCAGCACGCTGAATCCGTTGCCGATTACTGGAATCGAAAACGGGAGATGAAAAAGAACGTCCTGCTGGGAAAGATCGTGGATCCACCCAAACCAGGGGGCACCCCTCAACTCGATTGTATACTTAAAAACATTATAGAGCGCAAAAAACACCGGCATTTGGAGAAGCATGGGCAAGCATCCGCCTAGCGGATTTACGCCGGCCTCTTTGTACATCTTCATCGTTTCCTGGCCGATTTTCTGCTGATCGCCCTTGTATTTCTTTTTTATGGATTCGATGCGGGGTTGCAAGTCTTGCATTTGCTTCATCGACTTGAAACTCTTATGGGTCAACCGGAAGAAGGCCACCTTGGTGAGCACGGAGATGATGATTACCACCCAGCCATAGTTGGGAATAAAGCGATACAACGCCTTCATCGACCACAACACCGCCGAGGATATCGGCCGGATTGCCTTCATCCCCATCGGCACCGTCCGTTCGAGCCCAACGCCGTGCGCGGACAGCGCCGACACATCGAGCGGCCCGATGTAGACCACCAGCCGGCTCACGTTCCGATTGCCTTCTTTCGCCGCGGGAATCATGAAACGCGCCGACATCTGGTGGGATTCTTTCGTCCTGATAAGTTCCACCGTGGAGCGCGCGGGTTGGGGCGGAATGGCTGCCGCCGTAAAGTACTTCGTCTGCAGCGATACCCAGTTGAGTGTTCCCGAATATGTGTCGACGGGCGCACCGCTCCCGCGAAAACTCCGCATTTTTTTCTGGTGCATTTCTTCGCCGAGAAGCACGCTCGCCCGGAAGTTGTTGTGGTCATCGCGCACGTTGCGCTCGGTGGCCTGCATGCCGGGTCCAAAGCTCCAGGTTACGTCGTGCGCACCGGCCACGGCAGCCGGATCAAACGACACCAGGGCCTTGATGTCATAGGCCCCGTCCACCAGACGGTATGACCGTTCCAGCCCCCCTGGCGCGCGAAATACCAGCGTGGTGGCATCGCCGTCATCCAGAGTAATCGTGCGTCCGTCGGTTAAGGGCTGGCCAGCTCCATCGCGGTATGCCTCGAACATCACATCGTGCAGTTTCGTCCGCACGCTGTCGCCATCAAGTTCGACGGCGAATACGTCCTCCGCCGACGGGTCATCCACCGGATGAAACAGTTCGACGGCCCTCCCCCTGGTGCTATAGCGCAGAAGGTGCATCGACACCATCTCGCCACCGCGCGTGGAGAAGCTCGCATCCCATAAGCTGGTGCGAATATGAATCGTCTTTTCGTCGACCGCCGCCAGCGGTTCGCGCGGCGCGGGGGTCGAGGACGGCCCGGGTTTCACCGCGGGCACGACCGTTCGGGAGACGACCGTGCGCGGAAGTGTGTCTCCGCGCGCCGCGGCCGCCAGCGAGTCGGCGCGGTGGGCGGATCGGGCCTGTTGGTTCAATTGTTCCTGTCGTACGCGCGCCTTCTTAAGGCGCGGCCGCACATATAACGCGTCGTAGGCAAAAAAAACGGCCATTGACAGTACAAAGGCGATCAGCGCCCGGCGTTCCATCGACATTTAGCAATCTCCCTTTTTCCATCCCGGCACCGGGTCTTCGCCACCCGTGTGAAACGGGTGACAGCGGGCTATGCGTCGCAGCGCCATCCAGGATCCGCGACCCGCACCGTACGTACGAATCGCGTCGGCTGCGTAACGGGAACAGGTAGGGGTAAACCGGCATGTAGCCGGAAACAGCGGCGAGACATACTTGCGGTACAGAGAAATGGCGAACAACAACGTGTTTGTCATCGGCTCTGTGCGAATGGTGCGCATCGAAGCATCATCTTAAAACCGTTGATCATTCAAATTTCTCTGCGAGCAGACCCGCCGTGACGAGGGCCTGCTCAATGTCGCGTGTGGCATCGCGCGAACGAAGCGCGGGAAGTGAGGCGCGCGCCACAAACACCACCCAGAGATCGGTATATTTCCATCGGTCGATAATTTCCCGGTTCGCTATCCGGAGCAGTCTTCTGGCCCGGTTGCGCCGAACAGCGCCCCCCACCCGACGACTCGCGACAACTCCAACGCGGAGCCCGTCGCCATCGGGATTCCTACGATAAAACACAACCGCGTGCTCGCACACTACCTTTCGGCCGTCGCGATAACATGCACGAAATTGCCGGTTCTTCTTGAGGGTCCGCAACGCGATCGAGCCGGGCGGTGAGTTGGCCCGGACGTTCGTCCCGGCGGTCAAACCGCCAGACGCTTACGTCCTTTCCTCCGGCGACGCTTGAGCACCAGGCGCCCGCCACGAGTCTTCATCCGGGCACGAAATCCGTGTTCGCGTTTGCGCTTGAGGTTCTTGGGCTGATATGTACGCTTCATGGTTTGTATCTCTCGGTGTAATACACGAAACAGGAGGTGGTGTAGAGCCTCCGCGTGTCCGCCAGAATTTTTTTTGGGGACACAAACTACGAAGATATCCTACCGGGGCTGTTTCGTCAAGGCACGAGTAATCCACGAGATATCCACACCTTGTGGAGAACAAACCAGGTATGGATAAAGGCGTTGTCTTGTTCCTGTGAGCAACGGAATTTTACGGTTGAATCGCCTGTTCCCGGTTTGATAGCCTCCACAGGCCCCGCAGAGTGTGTCGTGTTCGCGCCCGGAAATGGAAGTACACTGCGCCTCCACGGGAGAAACGATGGCCCCGGAACTTCTTCTGGCTCCCAAGTGTAGCTGTGCCCCCGGGTTGTCCACCGTCTCGTGCCGACTTATCCATGGTTGTGGATAACCCCCCCGCGGCCTGCCCGGTGGCCGTACGTACCTGAATTGCAGTGGGTTTCAGCCGCCCTGTTCGTATTTGGACGGCGGACATCGATTTTGTGGATGACGGAGAGTTTTCCGAGACCTCGGAGTGTCTCTCCCGGTGAGAAAGGGTATTTCATGTCGCTGTCCTCCCGCAACGCCGACGCCGACCGTCTGTGGTCGGACTTTCTGTCCCACGCCAGCACCCTGGTCAACGAACAAACATTTAAGACGTGGTTTGCGCCGCTTCGACTCTCCAACGTAGACGGCGAGCGAGTACGCATCGAGTGCCCAAGCAAGTTTTTTCTGGACTGGATCAGCGAACACCACGAAGACAAGATTCATTACGCCTTGCGCGACGTGCTTGGTTTCGCGCCTGTTGTAGAATTTGTTGCCGGTCAGCCGCGTGCAGAAGACATTGCGCTGCGATCGTCGGTTCGCCGCGCGCGACAGGACGACAACGCGCGCCTCGGCGCACCGTCGGTCAACGAAGGCGATACCCTCAATCCCAAATACGTCTTCGATGAATTTGTTGTGGGCAACAACAGCCGGATGACCTTTGCGGCCTGTCAGGCGGTATCCGAACAGCTCGCACGGGTTTACAACCCGCTGTTTATCTATGGGGGTGTGGGCCTCGGGAAAACCCATCTGATGCAGGCCATCGGGCACGTCGTGCTCCAGAACTTCCGCGGTACGACAGTGCACTACAGTTCGGCCGAATCGTTCATGAATGAAATGATTCTGGCTATTCGAGAAGGAAAGGGTCACGAGTTTCGCACTCGCTACCGGAACGTGGATCTTCTTCTCATCGACGATATTCAGTTCCTGGCCGGGAAGGAAAGTACCCAGGAAGAGTTCTTCCACACATTCAATGCGCTACACGGGGCAAACCGGCAAATTGTTGTCACAAGCGACCGGCCACCACGAGACATCCCAACACTCGAAGACCGGCTTGTTTCCCGCTTTGAGTGGGGCTTAATTACTGATATCCAATCACCAGACTACGAAACCCGCCTGGCGATTCTGCGTAAGAAGGTGGACAAAGAAAACGTGGTGATTCCTGATAATGTACTCGCGTTCATCGCAGACAATGTTAAGAACAATATTCGCGAGCTCGAGGGATCGCTTGTAAAACTTCTCGTGCATGCGAGTGTGTACCAGGAGGACATCACCGTGGAAATGGCCAGTGACGTGCTGCGGGATTTCGTCAAGACCAATCGCCGTCGCATAAACATTGCGACCATTCAGAAGGTCGTTGCCCAGCATTACCGCATTCCCGTCGACGCGATGCAATCCAAAGTGCGAACAGCACGGCTGGCGTTTCCCCGACAGGTTGCTATCTACCTGTCGAGAACACTCACCGACGCATCATTGAACCAGATTGGAAAGCGGTTCGGGAATCGCGACCACACAACCGTGATGCACGCGTGCAAGAAGATAATGCAAATGCTGGACGGGGGAGATGTGTCCCTCAGATCGAGTGTATCCCAGCTTCGTAAAGACCTCTCCAGCTGACACCATCGGAAACTATTCCCGCTGCTTCGGGGATTATCCACGGCGCACTGCTTCCGTAACAGGCAACCAACCTGCACGGAGCAGTGTTTTTTTTCTTCGCAAAATTATCCACGTACTCTGCATAACTACCGGGAAAAATGGTGGTGTAACTACCGACCCACCAAAAATGTGCACAACCCCCTCGCCCCTTGGAAAACATTCCACATCCCCAGGTGTCCCTTTGCCCCGTTGCCGCGCATTAATCTCGACATTTCCACTTATCCAGATCCCCTACTACTACTACTAATTTGATACTTAAATATTACAAGTAGTACAGAGCGGGGGAAAACCCCGCCATAACGTGCTACAATTCCGATATGAAACGGCTCGCAGCTTTTCTTCTTTTCTTCGTTGCTCTTATTCCCGGAGAAGGGCACGCGCAGGCCGTCGTGTTCGACCGCACATGGGGATCATTGGGAAGTAATCCTGGTCAATTTAATTTTCCGCGACGGCTTGCCGTGGGGGAGGGGGGCAATGTGTACGTTGCGGATCGAAACAACCAGAGGATCGAGAAGTTTACCTCTCTTGGTGGATTCATTCGTACATGGGGGAGGGCGGGAAGCGGTGCCGGTGAATTTGATTTTCCGTTCGGTGTGGACGTGGATGGACGAGGTTTTGTGTACGTTGCGGAGAGAAACAATAACCGCATTCAAGTGTTTACGGAAAATGGAACATGGATCCGCATGTGGGGAACGTCCGGTCAGGGGCCCGGACAATTCTCCTTCCCCGTGGGTATCGCGACGAACCGGGCCGACCGGATCTATGTAGCCGATTCGTTTAATAACCGCATTCAAGTGTTCGATACTACCGGGACATTTATTCGAATGTGGGGTACCGAGGGTGCTCTGGCAGGGCAGTTTGACCTTCCGCTGACGCTGGCGGTCGGACACGATGGGACGGTTTACGCGTCAGACGCGAACAATCACCGTGTGCAGAGATTCTCCTCGACGGGAACATTTCTGTCCCAGTGGGGCAAGTATGGTACAGCCGATAGCCTGTTTCTCTCTCCACGTGGAATTGCGATCGATTCTGCCGACAGGGTGTTTGTTGTCGACCAGGCGGCAGACCTCGTCAAAGCGTTTACAGCAGACGGACATTTCCTGTTCTGTTTCGGGGGCAGGGGCACCGCCCCCGGTTTGTTTGACCGACCCGAAGATGTCGCAATTACCCCCAAGGGAGAGATTTTTGTCACCGATCCGATCCATAACCGGATTGAGAAGTTTGTTTTCTCGACGGTTCCGGTCCAATCCCGGTCCTGGGGAAGGCTCAAGGGGATCTACCGGTAACTGCGTGTACACCGGCTTGCTCGATGACCGCGCGCATGGAAACTTTTATTCCCTGGCCCGGCTCACCGATTTCCTGCTCTGGTAAATATTTGTTGAAAATTAACGAGTTAGACTAATGTTCGGCCGGGCGTGTCTGCGGCGCGGGACTTGCTCCATTCCGGGGAGATGTGGGAGAACCCTGCACCTGGAGGTCCTATCGTGTCGTATCAAGTCCCAACCCGTCGCGTGATCGCCATTGCGATTCCCGCGTTACTTGCTCTGTCCGCGCCCCGACTGCAGGCGGATGCCGGTGGGCCCGCTGCCCAGGGAATTCTCGACAAATACGATGTAACCGAACACGACATGCGAATGCGAAAGTTTTCGGATTTGATCGGACGTATGGACGATGCGCTACGAGTCAATGCAGTGGATCGGTACAATCACCTCAATACCCGGTTGCTTGCGTTAATGAGTCAAGAAGTTCGTGTAGCAAAGCAGAACAGGCGCAAACTCCACGAGAGTGCGGTGCGCGGCACACGAGATCGTGTTCTTGAGGCCGAAATGGGGTCCTGGGTAGGAGGGTATGAGGTGAAGCGCACCCCTTCTCCTGGGACAACCAGCAGGGAGGAGCGCCTGGCGGTTCGTCGAGTGTCCGAAATGAAAAAACTTCTCCAACGAGCCCGGGAAATTCGTGCAAACCTCCGGGATGGCAATACGGGGGCCTGTACGACAAACGCCGCAATTGCCGATCGCTTTCTTGCACTGATGCGGGCCAACCGAGCCGCCGCCCGCAAGCTCCAGTAAAAAGTCCTCCTGGGTGCACAGCGGGTGGGGTTGTCCCGTACCGTCCACGGGCATTTGTTGGGATCTTTGGCCGTTCCGTGTGGCTTGCGACGAGCATCCGCGGTTCGATCTGGGTTTTCCACAGCGATCCACAAGAAACAACGACCCCCGTAACAAATTGGGCGTACGAACGGACCACTGCGCTTGAAAATCGCCTGCGCACTGCGCTATAGTGGATTCTTGTCGTATCCGCGTGGCGTTAGGATACACTGCGGGTACACGCTGTGGTTTCGCCCAAAAGGCACAACGGGAGGTTTTGGCGGTGAAGATCAAGATCGATCAGAAGGATCTGCTCAAGGGGTTGCAGGGGATCGCGTCGGTTGTGCCGAGCAAGACCTCGCTGCCGATTCTCTCGACGTTTTTGCTCGACAGCGATGGGAACGGAAAAATCACACTGACTGCGAACGACCTGGACGTGTCGGTTACCAATACGCTCTCATGCGACGCGACGGGTTCGGGTAGCCTTGCTGTCCCGGGGAAAAAGTTTTTTGAAATCATACGGTCTCTTCCATCCGACCCGGTGACAATTAATGCCCAGGAAGAACGGATCACGGTAACGTGTCGCAAGAGCCGTTTCAAAATGACGGGTAAGAATGCGGATGAGTTTCCGCAACTTCCCCAGCAAAAGCCCACAGTAACATTCGACGTAGCAACTACGACGCTCGACGACATGATTTCGCGAACGGCGTACGCTGTTTCCACCGATCTGACCAGGCCATCGCTCTGTGGCGTCCTCTGGGAAGTGCGCGCCGGGGCCCTCGGGCTTGTTGCAACGGACGGCCACCGCCTTGCGCGCGTCGTTCTCCCGGATGCGTGCAAGGATGTGGATGACGCGGAAGTAATCGTTTCCCCGAAGGCTCTCAATCTGCTCCGCACACTCAGCGCGGACACCGACGAAGTGCGCGTTTCGCTCGCCGACAACCACATTACATTTGATCTTGGCAATAGCATTATTTATTCGCGACTTCTCGAGGGGCCATTTCCCGATTACACACAGGTGATACCAAAGAAGAACACCCGCGAACTCACCGTCAGCCGTGCGGAACTCACCGACGCTGCCAAACGCGTGTCGATTCTTGCAAGCGCGATTACGCACCAGGTGAAACTCTCCATCGAAGACGACCGCCTTACCCTGGCGGTCAAGACGCCGGACGTAGGAGAAGCCATCGAAGAAGTTACTTGTGCGTATTCCTCGGAGAAAATGGAAATCGGCTACAATGCACGCTATCTGCTGGACATTCTTCGCACAATCAGTAGCGACGATGTAACCTTCCGTCTGGATCGAGCGGACAATGCCGGCATCGTGGTTCCCAGTGGAAACACGGAGAAGTTTTCTCATGAATGCCTCTTGATGCCGCTTCGGCTCAACGATTAACTCCGGGATTACATCGTGCGCATCACGCGCATCGCAACTCGCCAGTTTCGTAACCTTTCCGGTGTCCGGCTTGATTTTTCCCCCGGCGTAAACGTTTTTGTTGGGCCGAACGGGCAGGGCAAAACAAATATCCTCGAGGCTATCTGCTACTTCAAGTTTGCACGATCGTTTCGCACGCGGCGAGACAGCGATCTTATTGCATTCCACGAGCCACACGCCGGCGTGGATAGCCACGTAATATACGATGCCGGGGATAGCGAGCAGTTTTCGTTCGTCGTGTCGCGGCGGTCGCGGCGGCGCATTCGTGTGGGCCACAAGGAGCTCGAGCGCAGCGCGGCTCTCGTTGGCCGCTACCCGTGCGTCCTCTTTGGTCCGCACGATCTCGTTGTCGTGTCGGGAGAACCATCGCTGCGCAGGAGGTTCGTCGACTCGGTGGGCAGCATGGTGGACCAAACGTATCTCGCAAGCGCGCGCGCGTATGCGCGCGTTCTCAAGCAGCGCAACGCGGCGTTGCGCGCGCGGCGCGACGAACAAACAGTCGGGGCGCTTTCGCGGCAACTCGCGCATGCAGGCGGCACGCTAACGATGTACCGGGCGAAAATTATCGAAGTGCTGGCAAAGGCTCTTCATACACACGCCAGCGAGAGCGAAGCGCCGTACGATCTGAATATCGAATACGAAAGCATGGCGTGGCGGAGCGCAGGCGAAGCCGCGGGTGCTCGGGGCGCAACGGCCCAACCGACGCCCGCACAACTGGAGGAAATACTCTTGACCCGACTGTGCGAGCGGGCGGACGAAGAACGACGGCGTCAGACAACACTGTCGGGGCCGCACCGGGACGACCTGTTGTTGACTCTCGACGGTCGCGACCTGCGCCGCTTCGGTTCGCAGGGGCAAAGACGGTTATTTGCCGTCCTGTTGCGTCTTGCGGAAATGAGCGCACTAGAGGAATGCCTGGGAGAACAGTGTGTCTTGTTGCTCGACGATGTGTTTGCCGAGTTCGATACGGAGATCACCCGCCGGTTGCAGCGCTTTCTGGGTGGGGGGCGCCAGGTATTCGTGACGACACCGGTAGCACTTGTCTGGACCGGGTCCGCCACGGTGTTTCGGGTTGACAACGGTGTGGTGGAGCGCGTCGAAGCCGGCGGCGAAGTGTGAACAACCGGCCGTGCGAAAACGAAGTTGCCGAGGCGTCCAGAAAGGCGCTTCGTTGTGAGTGCCGGACGCGTATACTGCGAGGGGGGTAAATACAATGACGACTTCATGGGTTTTTGTCGCGGTGTCTTTCATTGCAGGATTGGTCCTGTCGTGGTTGTGGATGCGTGCGGGCGCCGAACGGCTGCGCGCACAGGCACGCGAGCAGAAGCTGCGCGCCGACAGCGCGGGCACAGCCGAGCAACAAGTCCGGGCCGAAGCGGTGGCTCTGCGTGAAGAAGTCACGGGACTACGTGAGCGCGCGGCGGCGGAAAAAGAAAAGATACAATGGGTGGAAAACGCGCAGAAAACGCTGCGCGACACCTTCGTTGCTCTGGCCTCCGACGCCCTCAAGCACAATTCCGGGGAAATCACACGGCAGACCAAAGATAACCTGCAGGGGGTCGTGCAGCCGCTACAAGAGAAGCTCAAGACGCTGGCCGCGCAAGTACAGGCCATGGAAGAAAAACGTGCGACGGCATACGGAAGCCTCGGTAACGAGCTAAAAAAACTTTCCGAAGCCCAGATAATGCTACAAACCACAACCGGCAAGCTCTCCGAGGCGCTCTATTCGCACACGCAACGGGGACGCTGGGGTGAGATGCAACTCCGGCGTGTGGTGGAGCTGGCGGGAATGAAGGAACACGTCGATTACGACGAACAGACCTCGCGTGACGGAAAACGCCCCGACATGGTAATACACCTTCCGGCGCACGGGGAAATCCCCATCGATGCCAAGGCGCCGCTCGATGCCTACCTCGAGGCCGTACAAACACACGACCCCGAACGGCGCAAGAAGAAGCTCGAAGATCATGCGCGTGCCGTGCGCGATCGCGTGCGCGAACTATCGCGTAAGGAGTACTGGAAACAGTTTGAACACGCGCCGGAGTTTGTCGTCATGTTCGTTCCCAATGAAGCGTGTCTGGTTGCCGCGTTCGAAGTGGACGCCGGCCTGCTCGACGAAGCAATGCAAAACCGGGTGTTGTTGTGCGCGCCCGTTAATCTTCTCGCGTTGCTCCGTGCGGTCGCATACGGGTGGCAACAACAGAAAATTGCCGACAACGCCCGCCAAATCGCCGAAGAAGGGAAGATACTGCACGATCGACTCGGGACATTCCTGGAGCACCTCGGGGACGTGGGCAAGGCGGTAGGAAAATCCGTGGAGGCGTTCAACCGGGCCGTAGGGTCCTATGAGCGGCGCGTGTTGCCGAGCGTTAACCGGTTCGAAGATCTCGCGGCGATGGAAAACCATGTTCCCGATCCCGACGCGATCGAGAAATTTCCGCGCGCGCTGCCAGGGGAGATTCCGCAGATTTCCGGCGAAGATTCCGGAGGAGGCAAAGAAGGTGTGGCAGACCCTCCCGCACCCGGTGCCGATCAGTCGTCTTTGGCGAGTGTGGGTGAGGCGCCGCCCCCGCCACCGAGGTCGCAATAGCGGGCCAGGACGAACAGCAACGAAGAAAGACGGTTCAAATAGGCGACAATCGCGGGATTCGAGACAAGGTTTTTCTCGATCAACAGCGACACGGTGCGTTCCGCCCGGCGCGCGATCGTCCTAGACACATCCAGCGCGGCCCCCACAACCGTATCTCCCGGCACAACAAATTCGCGCGGAATATTCACACGCGCTCCGTACTCCCGTACGTCGTCGGAAAGCCGCGTTACGTGGGCGTCGGAAATGGTCCGGAACTGTTTTTGCACCCCCTCGGCCGCGGCGAGTTCTGACATCATCGCGTAGCATTCGCGCTGGATGCGCAACAGAGTATCCTGAATGTCCTCGTGGTCACAGAGCGCCCGCGCCAGCCCCAACGACGACGACAACTCATCGACGGTGCCAAACGCCTCGGGCTGCAGGTGGTGCTTGGGTACGCGGCCCTCGCCGATCAACCCGGTAGAGCCATCATCGCCGGCGCCGGTATACCACGGAAATTCTTTGTCGTTCATCAAGTCCGTCCCGGGAATGTGAGCCTGCGGGTACGGTATGCCGGGCAATGCGGTGTGTCAAGGCGCGGGGTTGTCTCTGGCGCCGGCGCATGCCGGGATATACTATTAAGGGCAATGGAAACCTTCCTTCCACCTATCCCCAGACATCGCCGGGTATGTACGCGGGGCGGACAAGATGTCCGCTTCCTTGCCCGTGCCGTGATGGCGGTTGTCGCGGTAATAACGATGGTGTCGGGCACATCGTGCGCCGGCACAACGGGCCGGAGCGCTTCGCCGACTGCGCTGGCCGAAGCCGGGGCAGGCTACGTCGCGGTGCGTGACGATAGGCCGGACTCGGCCGGCGTCGTCACATTTTTTGCGATCGGAGACTCGGGCGATCCGGGTGCGGTCCGCGATCGGGTGGCCGGGGTCTTGCGCACGCAGGTCGGGGCAGTGAGCGCGCGTGAGGTGCGCCCGTTTGTGTTGATGGCCGGCGACAATCTCTGCCCCGACGGCCTCCCATCGGGGTGGCCCACCACCTACCTGCCCGGCCTGCTCCTTGACCGGGCGTTTGATCAGCCTTTTGGAGATACGCGGTACCACGGTTCGGCCGTGTCATTCAATGTGGTGCCCGGCGAGCACGACGATCGCGCAGATGGGTATCTCTGGGAAACCTTCGCGGAGCGCCGCTTCGATGGCCGCAATGGCCGGGCGCGAATGATATTCTTCCCGTATCACAGCCCGCTTGTGGAAGACACGAATTCGCGCGCGGAATACGACGGATTGCGGGCTGTTGCGGACAGCGGGGGCGTAGTGAATCTGCCCGAAGAGGTGGGCATCGCCACCGACCGGCTGTCCATCATCGCGCTCGACACCGAGGCGATGATCGATCTGGCCGCCGAGAATTCGCCCCGCGCCCGGACCGCGTGGCGCCAACAGTGGGACGAACTGGCCCGGTTGCTCGCGCTGCACCGCGCACTGCCGTGGATAGTGATCCTGGGCCACCATCCGATCGTGACGCATGGCCGGCACGGAGGCTACCGTCCCTGGCCGATGGGGCTCCACATCGACAAGGCGGTAGCTGGACTGCGCGGCTTGTTGCATCTGGGCGACCGGCAGGACACCGATCACAAGGCGTACCGGCGGTTTGTTGCACACTTGCGGGCATCGATACGTGCCTGTGCGGGCCCGCGCTGCGTGTACATCAGCGGACACGACCACTCACTGCAAGTGCTCGATGCCGGCGGTGGTCTGGTACAGGTCGTTAGCGGGGCCGCATCGAAAACTTCCGCGGTGTCCACCGGGCCCGACACGATTTTTAGCGCGCGTGGTCCCGGGCTGTTTCGCTTCGATCTGGCCGGGAATGAGCTCTGGATCGAGCCGATCGAGGCCGAGCCCGACGATCACGCCGCCGCGATGCCGATATTGCGATTCCGCGCTTCGGGGAAACACGATAAGTAGATACAGATCAATCGATTACGACAAGAAAATCCCCCGGAAAACAATTAACAAACGATCGCGAACCGGGTATTCTTAACGCACGATGGTGGCCCGTAGATTCTCACGTATCGGGGATGTCCTCCCCGCCGTCCTGCGATCGCTTGGTCTCGAACAGCGCTTCCGGGAGCAGAAATTGGTTGCCGCGTGGCCGTCAGTGGCTGGCGACGAGATTGCCGCGCGCACCCACGCCGAGAAGCTGGAACACGGGGTGCTGTACGTGTTTGTAGACCATGGGGCGTGGATGCAGGAATTGCACTTTATCGAAAAAGACCTCGTGCGTCGTTTGCGTGAGCGAGTACCCGGTGTGACGCTCGAACGCATACGATTCCGCGCGAAACGCCGCTTTTGACCGGGGCGCGGTGACGATGGCGGTTCATCCAGAAAGGACAGGAATGCCGACTCGCAGCTACAACGCGGACAAGATTCAGGTACTCAAGGGGCTCGAAGCAGTTCGAAAGCGGCCGGCCATGTATATCGGCAGCACCGATATACACGGGGCGCACCACCTCGTATACGAAGTCGTCGATAATTCGGTCGACGAGGCGCTCGCAGGATTCTGCTCACAGATCGAAGTAATCATTCATGAAGACGGCCACATCAGCGTAGCAGATAACGGGCGTGGGATTCCCGTGGACGAACACCCGGAGCAAAAACGCCCCGCGGTGGAAGTCGTGATGACTACCCTGCACGCCGGCGGCAAGTTTGACAGCGACACCTACAAGGTGTCCGGCGGGCTCCACGGCGTGGGCGTGTCGGTGGTCAACGGGCTTTCCCAATGGCTGGAAGTGAAGATTCACCGCAATGGCAAAGAGTATTTCCAGCGCTACGAATACGGTGAGCCGACGAGCGCGCTCGAGGTGCGGGGGAACACGAATGACACGGGTACAACGGTGTCATTTTATCCGGACGATGGAATCTTCGAAGACCTCGAATTTCACTACGACACGCTCGCACAGAGGTTGCGCGAGCTGGCCTTCCTCAATAGCGTACTACGCATTTTGTTCTCCGATTTGCGGGGCAGGAAGCCGCGGCAAAACGAGTTCTGTTACGAAGGGGGGATTATCGAGTTTGTGCGCTACATCGACCAGACGCGCAAGCCGGTGATGGATACACCCATTTACATCTCCACGGAGAAAGACAACGTGCAGGTGGAAGTTGCCCTCGAATATACAGACGCCTACAACGAAAACGTGTTTGCGTTTGCAAACAATATCAATACCATCGAGGGGGGCACCCACCTTGTTGGCTTTAAGACGGCCCTGACCCGCACGATCAATAGCTACGCGGCGGCAAATAATCTGTTCAAGAAGGATCGGCTGACCCTGGGCGGCGATGATGTCCGCGAGGGGCTCACGGCCATCGTGAGCGTCAAATTGACCGATCCACAGTTCGAAGGACAGACGAAGACCAAACTGGGCAACAGCGAGATTCGAGGAATTGTAGAGGCGATCGTGGGCGATGGCCTGCGCGAGTTTCTCGAAGAAAATCCGCAGATGGGCCGGAGTGTGGTGGAAAAGTGTATCGCGGCCTATCGCGCGCGTGAGGCAGCGCGCAAAGCGCGTGACCTGACACGGCGCAAGACGGCGCTCGAGTCGGCGTCGCTACCCGGGAAGCTTGCCGACTGCGCAAGCCGCATACCCGAGGAGAGTGAAATATACCTGGTAGAGGGCGATTCGGCCGGGGGATCGGCCAAAATGGCCAGGGACCGTCAGTTTCAAGCGATTCTCCCGCTGCGCGGAAAGATATTGAATGTAGAAAAATCCCGGCTCGACCGCATTTTCTCGAACGAAGAAATAAAGACGATCATCACCGCAATCGGGGCCGGGGTGGGACTGGATTGTGACGTGGCGAAAGCGCGCTACCACAAAATCGTCGTTATGACGGACGCGGACGTCGATGGATCCCATATTCGCACGCTGTTGCTCACCCTTCTTTACCGGTACATGAAACCCTTGATCGAATCCGGGTTTGTGTACATTGCGCAGCCGCCATTGTATCGATTGAAAAAGAAAAAAAAGGAAGTGTATGCGTTTAATGAGGACGACCGCGACCGCATTCTGGCGGATTGGGGCGGGTCCGACGGGGTGTACATCCAGCGCTACAAAGGGCTCGGCGAAATGAATCCGGAGCAGTTATGGGAAACCACAATGGATCCGGAATCGCGAACGATGCTGAGCGTGGAGATTGCCGACGCCATCGAAGCCGACCGTATGTTTTCCATCTTAATGGGGGACCAGGTGGAACCGCGCCGCGAATTCATCCAGGAAAATGCGTTGTCAGTGAAGAACCTGGACATTTAGCCGCCGTTCGTCAAGAAACGAACCGTTGGCCGCTCGGGGTGGGCGCAAGGATGCGAGTTGTGGCGCCCCCCGTCGGTCCACCAGCGGTCCCCCCCCCGGGGGGGCTCTCTGCGGCGATTCCCGTTCCACCGGCGTCCGCGGAAAAATTAACAGATCGCAAAATCTGATATTGACACAGCCAACTCGCTGGCGTATTATACGCCGCACATGGCCAGTTTTCGTGGGGGTGTCGAATAGCGGATTGACAGCCAACATATTCTTGGCCATTGTTTTACGCGCGTTAGTTAGTCAAGACTAACAGTGTGGTTCCTGGACCGAGAGTTCAGGGCCCCCAATAACCGGACGACGGCGACAATCGCACGCGATGTGTTGAGGTCGTTTTTGCGCAGCCATGGAGGCTGCGCAAAAATACGAGCCTTGAGTTTGGCGCAACTAATCGCAGCGGATGAATTCATCTCTAGAGGGAACAAAATGGACCACGCGGCCACCCGAAGAAGGTTGTTTTTGGCGCTTGTGGCAAGCCTGGCGATCGCACAGGTTGCCGCCGCGGAGAATCCCGATGGGCGGAAACGAGGGAAATACGTAATCGAAATTTTAAATCACCGCTTCGTGCCGGCGGAGCTCGAGGTTCCGGCAGGGAAAAAAATAAAACTCCGGATTATCAACCGGGATGCCACACCGGAGGAGTTTGAAAGCTATCCGCTGAACCGCGAAAAAGTTGTGGCCGGAAAACGGCGCATCACCGTGTTCATCGGGCCACTGAAACCGGGTCGCTATCCCTTCTTCGGGGAATTTCATCCAAAAACCGCGCAAGGGGTAATTGTCGTCAAGTAACAAACCGGTGCAACTGTGCAGGAGTCGTCCCATCATGTTATCGATAGCCATCATTGTTACACGAGAGGTACTGGAAATTTCACTGATCCTGGGCGTAGTGCTCGCCGCCACAAGGTCGTTGAGGGGCCGCGCCCGATGGATTGCTGCCGGGCTGGCCGGCGGCGTGATCGGGTCGGCAATTGTTGCCATGGCCGCGGGGGCCATATCCGACGCAATCGGCGGAATGGGCCAGGAGATCTTCAACGCGACGATACTCCTGATGGCGGCCGCGCTAATCGCATGGACCGTGATCTGGATGAAGCGCCACTGTATGTCGGTGTCGAAGCGACTGCGCGAAGTTGGCGTTGCGGTGACGGAGGGACGACGACCGTTCTACGTACTTGCTGTCGTAATCTGGCTGTCGATGTTGCGAGAAGGATCAGAAATTGTGCTCCTTTCGTACGGCGTGCTGGTGTCGGGCGTATCCGTCAGCTCTCTCGTAGCGGGGGCGCTCGTCGGTATCGCTGCCGGAAGTCTGGTCGGGGTGGCCATGTACCTGGGCCTCGTTCGTATTGTGACGCGCCACGTGTTCAGCATAACGAGCGCGATGCTTGTGTTTCTGGCGGCCGGGATGGTTTCCCAGGCCATCGAATTTCTCGGGGCCGCCGGGATAGTCGGGCCCATGAGTTCGCCGTTGTGGGACAGCTCGTTCTTGCTGTCGGAGCACAGCGTGGCAGGCAGCGCGTTGCACACGCTCATCGGCTACAGTGCTCAGCCCACCGGATTGCAGCTTGCCGCGTACGTGGGGACGGTTGTCCTTATCGCGCTGACGCTGTGGCGCCAGGGTACGGTGGCACGCAGCTGAGCGAACCCTGTCCGGGCGGGGCGCGATGTGTTCCCCTGCTCGTTATACAACACCACGAAATAATCGAAAGGTCCGAATTAATGAAACAGGCCATTGCCGGGGTGCTCCTCATTCTGGCGCTTGCGCTGCCCGAGGCATCATCCGCCACCAGGAAAATATATTCACCGATTGTGGAATACCGGGAACTTGAGTTCGAGCTTCGGGCCGGATACGACAGCGACAGGCAACGGGCGCGTGATGGTGCACAAAAATATAAGGTGGCCGCCGGATACGCGCCCTTTGAACGGATGGCTTTTGAAGCGTACGGAGAATTCGAAAAAGAACCTTCGGCCTCAACGCAGTTCGAGGCCTTCGAGCTCGAAGCGCGTTACCAGCTCTTCGAACAGGGGCACTACTGGCTTGACGCCGGATTGTACGCCGCATACGCCGCGCGTCCCCGGGGCGGTTCCGACAAGATCGAAGCCAAGCTCCTGCTCGAAAAAAGCGTGGGATCGTTCCGGAACATCGTCAACGGAATCGTAGAACGCGAACTCGACTCCAACGCCGACGCCGAATGGGGCGTGGCGTGGAGCACGCGCTACCGCGCCGGGCGCCGTTTTGAGCCCGGCGTGGAAATGTATAGTGATTTCGGTTCCCTATCCAACCTGCCGTCGTACAACGATCAGGCGCACTATATCGGTCCGGTGGCATACGGACGACTGGGGCACTGGAAGTATGATGTCGGCTATCTGTTTGGCATAAGCGACGCCGCGCGCGATGGCCGGTTGAAGCTGATTTTCGAATACGAGGTGCCCCTGTGATCCCGCGGCCGCGTGGCGGCCGGAAATAGTCATTTAACAGCAATAATTACAGCGCGTTATCGCCTCCGATCCGACAAAAAAGAGGTTCCCTCTATGCCAGGGAACCTCTATTCTATGGAACTGGAGAAACTATTCACAACGCGCGCCGGTGTGCGAAGTGAAGAGTACGTGAAGAGGCAGGGAAAACGGGCTCCACACGCAGGCGGGCGCCCCCCCCTGGGGAACAGGAGAATCCATGGCGAGCAATCGAGAACGGATCGTCCCGGTACACATCGAAGAAGAGATGCGCAGCAGCTATCTCGACTATTCGATGAGCGTCATCATATCCCGCGCGCTACCCGATGTGCGCGACGGGCTCAAGCCGGTTCACCGGCGCGTACTGACGGCGATGAACGACCTCAATCTCACCCGCAGCAGACCGTACCGCAAGTCCGCCAAAGTGACCGGTGATGTCAACGGCAACTACCACCCCCACGGAACGACAGCCATCTACGACACGATGGTGCGCATGGCGCAGGATTTTTCGCTGCGGTATCCGCTCGTGGACGGCCAGGGGAACTTTGGATCGGTCGACGGGGATCCGGCAGCGGCCGAACGGTACACCGAAGTGCGCATGACGGCTTTTGCCGAGGAAATGCTCGCCGACCTCGACAAGGAAACGGTCGACTTTGGCCCGAACTACGACGAATCACGGACAATGCCGCTCGTGTTGCCGAGCCGGGTTCCGAACCTGATCGTCAACGGTGCCTCCGGAATTGCGGTGGGAATGGCGACGAATATCCCGCCGCACAATATGAATGAGGTGGTCAACGCCGGTATCGCGCTTCTGGACAACCCCGATCTGCCGGATGCCGAACTCTTCGAGATCGTCAAGGGCCCCGACTTTCCAACCGCGGGGCTCGTACTGGGGAAATTGGGTATCCGCGAGGCATACTCCACCGGGCGCGGTCGCGTGATTGTGCGCGCACGCACGCACAGCGAAGAAATGAAAGGCGACCGGGAGGCGATCGTAATTACGGAACTCCCGTACCAGGTGAACAAGGCCCAGCTCATCGAACGAATCGCCGATCTCGTCAAAGACGGCGTCATCGGTGATATCGCCGATATCCGGGATGAATCGGATCGCCGGGGGATGCGGGTTGTTATCCTGCTCAAACGGGACGCCGATTCGCGCGTGATCGAAAACATGCTGTACAAGCACACGCAAATGCAGGTGACCTTCGGCATCATCATGCTCGCGCTTGTAAACAATCGGCCCGAAGTACTTACGCTGCGGCAATTGATGATCCACTGGCTTGCGCATCGCGAAGACGTCGTGGTGCGACGCACGCGATTCGATCTGCGCAATGCCGAAAAGAGGGCACACATCCTTGAGGGTCTGCGGATTGCGCTCGACCACATCGACGAAATCATAAAGTTGATCCGCGCATCGAAAGACCCCGAAACGGCGCGGTCGGGGCTGATCGGTCAGTTCGGGCTGTCGGAAAAGCAGGCGCAGGCCATTCTTGACATGCGTTTGCAACGCCTCACCGGTCTCGAACGGCAGAAAATCGAAGACGAGTATCAGGCATTGCTCCAGTTGATCGCCGAACTCAAAGACATTCTTGCTCGCCGGAGCAAAGTGCTCGAAATTATCCGCACCGAACTGGGCGAAGTTAAAGAACGCTTTGGCGACGAACGGCGCACCGAGATTCTCGACCATGGGCCGGCGGCGTTTAATGCCGAAGATCTTATTGCCGAGGAAGACATGGTCATCACGATCAGTCACAACGGGTATATCAAACGCCTTGCGCTCGACTCGTACCGGCAGCAACGGCGCGGTGGCCGTGGTGTGACCGGTATCAAGATGCGCGACGAGGATTTTGTGGAGCATATATTCATTGCTTCCACGCACAGTTACATCCTGTTTTTCACCGACCGCGGGCGGTGCCACTGGTTGAAGGTTCATGAAATTCCGCAGGCACGCCGCGCCGCGCGGGGCAAGGCCATCGTCAATCTGCTCGGTCTGGCCGACGGTGAAAGTGTGACGGGCCGCGTCGTCGTCAAGGAATTCCGCGACGACTACTACCTGGTAACGGCGACAAGGCGCGGGATGATCAAGAAAACAAGTCTGGCCATGTATGGACGGCCGCGTCGGGGCGGGATTATTGCCCAGACTCTCAAGGCGAACGACCGCCTGATTGCCGCTGCGGTTACCGGGGGGGAAAACGACATTGTCCTGGCGAAGCGCAACGGCCGTGCAATTCGGTTCCATGAAACCGACGTGCGTGCAATGGGCCGCACGGCTGGCGGAGTGATTGGCACACGGGTGGATGCTGACGATGAGGTGGTGGGAATGGCCGTTGTCCGTGGCGGCGCAACCCTGTTAACGGTAACCGAGCGCGGATTCGGGAAACGATCACCGCTCGAAGACTACGCATCGAAGCACCGCGGCGGCAAGGGCGTAATCAACATGAAGACCACGGTGCGTAACGGAAAAGTTGTTGCAATCAAGGAAGTGAAAAATAGCGACCAGATGATGATCATTACGCGCGGCGGAATCGTAATTCGGTGTCCGATCACACAGGTATCGGTTATCGGGAGAAATACGCAGGGCGTGCGTCTGATCAATCTCGACGACGACGACGTGGTTGTTGACGTGGCGCATCTCGCCGTCGAGGAGGACGCCGTACAATGACGGTAATCGAAGGCGACAGCGGAAAAATTTCGGAATTTACCGTGCGGCGGCTGTCCGGATATTATCGCATCCTCGCCGATCTCGAGCGGAACGGTGTGCATACCATTTCGTCCTCCAAATTAGCCGACATGGGAAACATCACCTCGGCGCAGGTTCGCAAGGATCTTTCGTATTTTGGCACGTTTGGTACCCGGGGGCTCGGCTACGGGGTCAGTGACCTGAAGAAGGCCATCCAGAATATTCTGGGCCTGACGCGGGACTGGTCGATGGCGCTCTTCGGCGCCGGATACCTCGGGCATGCGTTGTTCTTTCACCGGGGATTTCGTGAGGACGGTTTCGTGTTCCGCCACATATTCGATTCGGATCTCGAAAAAGTCGGCACGGTATGGGGCGAGCTCGCCATCGAGCAGGAGAAGAACGCTGCCGAGGCACTTCGTGCCTCTCCGGTGGATATTGGCGTAATTGCCACGCCGGCGGCGGCGGCACAGGAAATCGTTGACCTGGCCGTGGCCAGTGATGTGCGGGGGATTCTCAATTTCGCACCCACAGAGGTGAGTGTCCCCGACGGAGTATGGCTGCGCGTCGTCAATCTGGCCGTCGCGTTCGAAAGCCTCAGTTTTTATCTTTCCCAGTAAAATTCGTAACCCGATGGTGTGCAAGTACCTGCCGCATTCCGGGGTGTAAATCCCGGTTCGCGGCGTTGACACGCGGGATTTCCGCGACTATATCAAGGGGTGCGCCCGGTCGAGAATGCGCACGGATTTCAATGAAAACAGGGTCTCCCAACATCATTCGAAGGGCCTGCACCGCGGTGGCTGTGCTGGCGCTCACCGCCATCGGGGTGGGGTTGGCGTCATGGCCGCAGGCGCGCTCCAATGCGGCGGAATCGCCCGCGCGTGCAGCGCGCGGGACCAATGCTGTGTCCGACGGGGCCCTCCAGACGGCCACTGACGGCGCGCACGCCACGAATCGCTTTGCCTCTGGCACCCCGGCCCTGCCTGTGCCCACGAGTAAGAGCGCGCGGTCGCTACAGAATCCCGCCACCATTCGTGTTGCCCCGGGACGGGTAGAGCTTGTGGAATCACCGCGGACCGGTTTGGTCCGGTTCGGACCCGTCGGAGGCCCCCCCCGGTTGACCCGGGGTGGAGTGCTGGTGTTTTCCCGCGCGGAAGGAGGAGAAACTCATCTCGTATTGGATTCGCGATCCCGCAGAGAAACGGACACGACGAGCGTTTTTGTTGCGCACACCCACGAAGGTGCGGTAGGAGGGGCCCGCTATCCGTCGCCCGGTGCGGATGACGATGCCGATGGCCGTGTAGATGAAGACCGCCTCGACGGTGTGGACAACGATGGAGACGACCGGGTGGACGAAGATTTTGCGGCGGCGGGCGACGAAATGGCCGTGTGCCGGCGCCTGGTGAAGGGCGCGGATGCCACGCCGCTATCGATCTACGAGGAGCACTGCGCGTGGTCGCTGCCTCACATCGACGGGCTGGTCGTTTCGCGTTACGTCGTTCGTAACGAGGGAACGATGCCGGTGTCCGGAGTGCGCCTGGGCGTTGCCTTCGATGTGCCTACGGGGGTCAATGTGGGGACGCGGCCGCTTGATCTGTCGCGGTGGAACAGCGATCCCTCCTCGAAGCTTGCCGGCCACGCCCTGGAAATCGGCGGCACGTCCCCAGTACGTGCGCTTCTGTTCTGTCGCGTCGCGGGTTCTTCCCGTGGTCAGGGCGATACGAGTGCCGCAGGCTGGGCCGCCGGTGTGCTCCGCGCGGGTACGGCCGAAGATATCGCCCGAAGATTGCGTGAAGATCGGGTGGCCCGGGATGCTGGAGAAGAGTCGGAACATGCGGCGACCTCGGATGCACCGGAAGAACGCTCGCTCCTCGACGCACCGGATCACACGGACGGTCAAGCGTCGCCGGGAGCGGAATCGCCGCCCCCTCTCGACGCTACGGAAACCGTGTGGGCGGCATCGCCCGGGTTCGGCACACTGGAACCGGGATCGGAAGTATCGATTTTCGTCGGCCTTCTGTTGCCTCCGCGCGGTGCGCGTGCGATGAGCGATGCGATCCGCACCATCGTGGGAGACGGAACGCATCGTATGATTCCTCCCCCGATGTGGAGCACCCGGCGCATTGTCTGGGGGGCGTACGTGCTGCGCATGCCACCGGATCCGGCCGCGGGCGTTGAGGTAACGCTGTTCCGGCCGCGCGATGCCGGCGTAGATCCCGCGCGGATCACGTATTTGCAACGTGTGGGACTACGGCACACGCTGATTTCCAGCAGCGCGGATGGAAATGCCCGGTTCGACATGAATGGAAGGGACTTGCCGAAGGGTTTCGCCGACGGCGGCAAAGTGACTCTCCGTGGTCATCTCCGGGACGGCCAGTGGTTCGACGCGGTGCTCGAGCCCGCAGCGGCCGCAGGCGCGGGCGGCGACGCCACGGCATGGCTCAGCCGGCCGGGATCCCTGGACGACGCGCTGCTATCCGGCTCTCCGAATCCATTTCGAGATGGAACGACGATTGCCTGGGAGGTGCCCGCCGAGGTAACCGATGAGCGCGGGACCCGGCTGGAAGTGCGGGGCTCGATCGAAACGAGCGTTAAGGTGTATGACGTAACCGGCCGGCTCGTCAGCACGCTGTTCGATGGCAGCCAGCCCCCGGGACAATACCGGGAACAATGGCAGGCACGCAACGCGGTGGGCGTATCGGTGGCCAGCGGTGTGTACTATGTCAAGTTGCAGATCGGACGGCGTTTCATCACACGGCGTCTTACGCAGCTCAAGTAACCGCCCCGATCCACCTCCGATCCACCTGTCCGGACGAACAGCTGCGTTATCCCGCGGCCGGCGAGGGGGCTCCGGGTGGCCGCCGGGTAAGGGCACGTTCCTTCATCCAGCTGTAGAGAACAGGCACCGTCAACACGCGGAACATCACCACGAACATCCCTCCGAACGACGGAATGGCCATCGGCACCATCACGTCGGACCCGCGACCGGTGGATGTGAGCACGGGGATCAGCGCGATCAGCGTGGTTGCCGCTGTCATCATCGCGGGGCGAATCCTCATCTTTCCGGCCTCGACGGTGGCCTCACGCACCTGCTCCACCGTAGACGGCTTGCGCCGGCCGAACACCTGGGTAAGATACGTTCCGATGATGATCCCGTCACTGGTGGAAACACCGAACAGCGCGAGAAATCCCACCCACACGGCAACCGACAAATTATACGGGTGCACCTGGAAGAGTTCGCGAAGGCTCGCTCCAAAGAAATGGAAGTTCAGGAACCATGATTGCCCGTAGAGCCAGAGCATGATGAACCCGCCGGCCCACGCGATAAAAATACCGGTGAACACAAACATCGTGGTCGGTACGTGTTTGAACTGGAAATAAATGATAAGAAAAATAATAAAAAGGGCGAGTGGCAGAACAACGGATAGTTTCTTTTGCGATCGAACCTGGTTTTCGTAACTGCCCGCGAAGGTGTAACTCACACCAGCCGGTATTTTGAACTCGCCGGACTTGATTTTGGATTGGAGGTAGCGCCGGGCATCGTTCACCACATCCACTTCGGCTGTCCCCTGTTTCTTGTCAAAGATTACGTATCCAACAAGAAACGTGTCCTCGGACTTGATTACCTGGGGACCGCGAACGTACTCGATGGTGGCCAGTTCGCGCAGGGGAACCTGGGTACCATCGGGCGCGGCCACGAGAATGGTACCGAGATCTTCTATGGTGGACCGCAGCTCGCGCGGGTAACGCACGCGGACAGGATAACGCTCGCGACCCTCTACCGTGGTTGTGAGCACTTTGCCCCCTACGGCGACCTCGATAATGTCCTGAACGCGGCGAATACTCAATCCATACCGGGAAATGGCCGCGCGATCGATGTGAATTTCGAGGTACGGCTTGCCGATAATCCGGTCAGCGAGTACCGCGGAGGGTTCCACCGACGGCACCTCTTTGAGATACTTCTCGATCTCCAGCCCTACCTTTTCTATCGTTTCCTGGTCGGGGCCCTTCACCTTCACCCCCATGGGCGCGCGCATGCCGGATTGCAACATGACGATGCGAGCGGCGATGGGCTGGAGCTTTGGAGCCGAAGTTGTTCCGGGAATCTTGCTCACACGGACGATTTCTTTCCAGATGTCATCGGGCTTGCGAATCTGGTCTCGCCAGTTTCGAAACGGCTTGCCGTGACGGTCACGGATCAAGTTTCCTTCTGAATCCCGGACGAAGGCGCCGGCTTTCTTGTCGAACCGGAACTTCAAGGGGCGCCCGTTGTGGCCGGTGATGTATTCGGGTTTGTAGTTAATGATCGTTTCGAACATCGAGATGGGGGCGGGGTCGAGCGGCGTATCCGCGCGTCCGAGCTTGCTCAAGACCGACTCGATTTCCGGGATCGACGATATCAGTTCGTCTTGCTTCTGCAGTATATCGAGCGCCTCCCCGATGGACGCGTGGGGCATTGTGGTTGGCATGAACAGGTAGGAGCCCTCGTCGAGATTCGGCATGAACTCCTTGCCGAGTCCGGGGAACACCCCGCTTATCGTTGTGTACGGTGTAGACGCACGGACCGATGCGGGCAGGAAGCCCAGCATGGAATCCACGCCACGCCACACCAGCAGACCGACCATGACCAGAACGACGGGCCCGGACAGAAAAAGCATTTTGTGCTCGAGACACCAGCGCAACATGCGCTCGTACGAATGCACGAACCACTGCACAAGGGCCATCAACGAACCGAGAACAAGCACAACAAAGATGAAATTGAGGAGTGCGCCCACACCCACGCCGAGCGGCGACCAGTGGCGTGACAGTAAAGCGGCCACGATAAACAGGACCAGATAATTGGACAGCGCCGGGGCATGATTACGCCAGCGCACGGGAATCCGGTGTGACAGCACACGCCAGGTGGCGATAATAAGAAGAACGGTTCCGGTCAACCAGTAGGCACGAAACAGACAGAACGCAGCCGCCAGGAACAGTCCGATTACGAGCCCGCGACGTGGGCGCGAAGGCGTTCGCTTCTTAAAGAGGACCTCGGCGAACGCCGGAATCACGGTGAGGGCTACGAGGATTGATGCGACCAATGCGAACGTTTTGGTGTATGCGAGCGGCTTGAACAGTTTTCCTTCCGCCGCCTGCAGGGTAAATACGGGGAGAAAAGAAACAATGGTTGTAGAAACGGCGGTAATTACCGCGCTTCCCACTTCGGTGGACCCGTTGAAAATAATCGACCGACGGGATTCCCCGGCCTGAGCACGGTCCACGTGCTTGAGAATGTTCTCGCATATCACGATACCCATATCAACCATCTCGCCGATCGCGATAGCGATTCCGGAGAGCGCGACAATATTGGCGTCCACCCCGAATACCTTCATCGAGATAAACACCATCAGCACGGCGAGGGGAAGCAGACCGGAAATAAGGAGTGACGAACGCAGGTGCATCAACATGATGATGACAACAATGATCGTAACGAGTATTTCGTCGTACAGTGCGTCGTTCAGTGTGCCAAGCGTTTCGTAGATCAGTCCGGTGCGGTCGTAAAACGGAACAATAGTTAGTTGGGAAACCGTGCCGTCTGGCAGGGTCTTTTTCGGTAGCCCGGGAGATATTTCGGCGATACGCTTTTTAACGTTCTTGATGGCGGTCAGTGGGTTTTGTCCGTAGCGTACGACCACCACGCCACCCACGGCCTCGGCGCCCTCTTTATCCAGTGCGCCGCGGCGCATTGCCGGGCCCAGTGAAACCCTGGCCACATCGCGGATGCGCACGGGGATGTTATGCACCTGCTTGACAACCGTTTGTTCAATGTCATCGAGAGATTTGAGGAACCCGAGCCCGCGAATGATGTATTCCACACGGTTGATTTCGATTGTGCGTGCGCCCACATCGATGTTCGACTTGCGCACGGCGTTGAATACTTCATCGAGTGTTACCCCGAACGAACGCAAAGCGTCGGGATCGACATCTACCTGGTATTCGCGAACGAAGCCGCCTACCGAAGCCACCTCGGAAACACCGTCCGCAGAAAGCAGCGCGTAGCGAACCGTCCAGTCTTGCACCGAGCGAAGTTCATCCAGATCCCATCCCCCGGTCGGGTTGCCCCTGGCGTCCCTGCCTTCCAGTGTGTACCAGAAAATTTCTCCCAGAGCGGTGGCGTCGGGTCCCAGCGCAGGCCGCACGCCCGTCGGCAGCGTGCCGGGAGGAAGCGAATTGAGTTTTTCGAGCACGCGGCTGCGCGACCAGTAAAACTCCACCTTATCTTTGAAAATCACGTAGATGGTGGAAAAACCGAAATACGAATAGCTGCGCACGGTTTTTACTCCGGGGATGCCCAGAAGTGCAGTGGTCATTGGATAGGTGATCTGGTCCTCGATATCCTGGGGGGATCGTCCCGGCCAGCGTGTAAACACGATCTGCTGGTTTTCCCCGATATCCGGTATGGCGTCTACCGGTACCGGATTGCGGGGAAAACCGCCGAGGTTCCAGTCGAACGGGGCCGACATGATTCCCCAACCGAGGAGAATGAGGATAATCATCGACACCACGAGTTTGTTGTCGATGCAGTACCGTATCAGTCGACTGAGCGGAGAAAGATTCTGCCCGTCTATCGGATTACTGGGTTTCGTGTCCGGCCGCAGATCACTCATTGTTCGATTTCTTCCTTAACGGATGGATTTATACGTTTGTTTCACTGTGCCGCAAGACGGCATGCTTTGTCCCAGATATGGATTTCGGGTGTCGTGGCGAAGTTGTACCCACCAGGCACCCTTGCCCTTGCGAGCCATCGGGCAGAACAGGGCGTAGTACGTGTTGCCTCCCGTGTGTCCGAACGCCGTTTCGGTTTCGATGACTGTGGCGGAAAGATCGGCAAACGCGGCGCGAGCGCGTTTCAGATCGGGTGCGCTGGATATGGCAGATGAGGTTTTTGTGATGCGCTCCGCGAGGGTTTTCCATGTCGCGCGGTCCGCGTCGGAAAACAGACTTGTGTCAACCGCTTTCAGTGCAGCTTGCAGAGTGACGGCAGCTTTCGATGCCGCGCGGGCGTCATCGCTGGCAAGAGCCCCGTGCAGGGAAAAGTACGCTGTCCACACCGGTTCGAGCGCTTTGCGTGCCACCGCCGTCCCCCCGGGTGAGGTTGCCGAGTGCGCAGCGGCGGATCCGGATGAGGCGTTATGTGGTGGGCCCGAGGCCGGAGATGCGCCTGGAACAGACGGCGTCGCGCCGGCTCCGTGGTGTTGCGCTGGCCGGGCTCCGTCTTCGGGTGACATCATGCTGGGCTTTGCCTGAATCTGCAGTTCGCTGTCGAGCTTGAAGGCCCCGGAAGTAACCACGAGTTCGCCCTCGGCAAGTCCGGAACGAACGACATAATCGTTGCCCGCCCGCGGTCCAAGTTCGATCTCGCGCCCATCGTACGATACGGCACCATCGGTTGAGTCTTCCCGCTGCACGTAGACCACCGCGCGCTTTCCGGTCAACAGAACCGATGACGCGGGGATGAGCAATGGCGCGACCGGATGTTTCGGCAGATCGATCACATAACCGAGCTTTTTTGCCGGCTCGAGCTTCATCCCGCAAATATCGCAGGTACCCGGCGTATCCCGGATCACCTCGGGGTGCATCGGGAGATAAACTTGCCGGATAAAGCCTGATTGAGCACGTGCCCGTCAGCGTCGATTCTCGACTGCACAATTCCGCGAACGAACATGTTGGGTTTGAGACGACCGTCAATATTGTCTACGAGCGCACGCACCCGCACTGTTCGTGTCTTTTTGTTGACGATAGGGTCGATGAACGTAATAAATCCTTTAAAGCGAGTTCCAGGAAACGACCGGGACGTGAATTGAAGCTTTTGACCGTATGCCAGCCAGGGCAGATCGGACTCGTACGCATCGAGTATCACCCACAGATGGCGTAAGTCGGCTACGGTATATATTCGTTCGCCCGTTTTCACATACATGCCTTCGAGGCTGTTTTTATGAACGACGACCCCGCCGATTGGGGAGTAAATCGTCAAATGGTCGGACGGCCTTCCCGAGGATTCGATCTTTGCAATTTGCTTGCGGGTAAGCCCGTAGAGACGCAGTTTTTCGCGAGCCGATCGGAGAGTAGATTCTGCGGTGTTGCGGAGCGAAGCACTATTTGACCGATCCAGTGAAGTGACAGCCGCGCGGGCCTGGAGAAGTTCCTGTTGTGCCGACAGTAATTGGGGTGAGTACATGTACACCATGTGATCGCCCTTTTTCACCGTCATGCCCGTGAAGTCCGCATAGAGCCGGTCGAGCCGGCCGGGAACCCACGCGGTGATGTACGACACACGGGTTTCATCGTAGGTAATTGTTCCGTACATGCGCACCTTGCGGCTGGCAAAATCACGCCGCACCGGAGAGGTTTCGATCCGGGCGAGCTTGCGCGCAGTTGCCGACAGAGTGACACTTCTCGGGCCCTCGTCCTTCCCATTTGTCTCCAGAGGGATGAGCGTCATCCCGCAAATCGGACACTTTCCGGGGTGCGACATGCGAATTTGCGGGTGCATGGAGCACGTCCAGACGGTGTGGTTCTCCGTGGTTTTGTGGGCGTGTTCGTGTGCTTCCCCGGTGGGGGTAGTGGGTGGGACGACGGTGTGGTCGCCGCCGGTCAGCCGGCCAAGCGCAAAGGCCACGACCACAACGGTGGTTGCGGCGATAGCGGGACGGCGAGGAATACGTGCGAGAAAACCCGGGCCACGCATAATGGATCACTCCTCGGGGGCGGCGAGTTCCTGGCCGCCCAACATTTCAAGTTCTGCGCGTCGCGACGCCAGATCGGCAATGGCGCGCTCGTAACGAAGCCGAAAGTCGAGCAGTGTACGCTCGGCGTCCAGCACATTGAGAAAATCAATTTCACCGGTCTCGTAGGATGTGTAATTGGCTTCGAGGGATTGCCGGGCCTTGGGGACGAGCCCGTCGCGATACAGGTGTATTTTGCGCAGGGCGTCGTTGTACTCAAACAGGACGCGGTCGATGGTTGCGTCAAGGTGGTCCCGTGCGTCTTCGAACCGGTAGCGCGCCGCCAGCACACGTGCTGACGCTTCGCGTTTTTTTTGTGCGTTGGCGCCAAACTGAAGGGGAACGTTTACTCCCACACTGAGCGACCACGGATCTTTGCCGCTGTCCGGAATTCCGGGCATCACGGCGGGTCCGGTCTCGACGTAGTCGAATGCGAGGGTTACGTCGGGCCACGACGCTTTTCCGGCCAGGCGTACACCCTGCCTGCGACCGTCGATCATATCGCGCAGCGATTTCAAATCGGGGTTGTGAGCAAGGATCTGCGCGCGCATTCGGGCGCGGTCTGCGCGGGTTTCCGGGACGTGTAACACCGCAGGCAGCGGGAGGGTGACGCTGTCGGGCAGAGAGAGCGCGGCGCGTAGTCTGGCCGCCGTCGGGCGAACCATTTGCTTCAACGTCGTCACGCGATCCTCCAGCTCCCCGAGTTCTACCTGCGCGCGAATCACATCGGCGTGGTGCGTGAGCGCCACCCGGTACTTTTCTTCTGCGACGTGTTCCCAGTAACGCACCAGGTCGAAGTTTTCCCGGGTAATGGCAATTTCTCGTCCCACGTAGTAGTAGTCCGCGTATGCAGCCCGTACACGAAAAGCCAGTGCCAGCCGGGCAGATTCGAACTGTTGGCGGGCGGCGTCGGCGGCGTAGAGGGCCTGGTGTTCGCGTGCGTCACGCCGGCCAACCCACGGCAGTTTTTGGCGAACGCTCAACTTCTGGTTCTGAGGGCCGACGCGTGTTTCCACGTGTTCGAAGAACCGTGTGTACGAAACGATCGGATCGGGCAGCGCGTCCACATATCCGGCCCTCTCCGTGGCTGCCTTCCAGCGGAAAAACGCGGCACGCAGCGCGGAACTGCGCAGTGCGGCCACGCGGACGTAGTCGTCGAGAGTGGGGGCGGGCGGGAGAGTAACCTGCGGAGGAACCAGGTAGGCCTGCTCCGTGCGATGGGTCGTTTCCTGGCCCGACCGGCCGGTCGGCTAGGCGAGCACCGGCGTTCGTCCCGTGGTAACGAGGATCGCCGCGACGGCATACGCCCCGACGATCGCCGAAGCGCTTCTCGGGGCAATCCGATTTCGATGACAGGGCCGCATAACGAAGTCTCCTCCTGGAATTGTTTCCGCACAGAGAACAAGACGCGTGCCACGACATCAAAATATTGATATTAAACGAGTTATGCTTTTATCCGCGGATGGGGGCGATTCGTATTGAATAATATTATGCAGTGCGTGAAGAAAACTATACATTATTGTAGAATGTGGAGACGCAGGTGTGCACCGCGTTACCACACGCTCGTATGGCAACAAGCTGGATGGCGCCCATTTACGCCCTCGTCGTACGGGTCGCATCCGGTCGAATGGCAGTGGCACGCGAGTTGCGGAAGACCGGGAGGGTGGGTGAATCCGGGTGAGAACGGACGCTCGCGGGAGGAGTTCCATGTTTGCCGTGGACCGGAATCGAAATCGGATCGGATTCATCGTCCTCGCCACGGTCGTGACGCTCGGCATTCACTACGGCTGGCTCGTAGAGCCCTTTTTTGGTCATGTACACTGGATCCATGCGGTACACGGTCGTTTCTGCTATGTGCCCATTGTGATGGCGGCGGCGTGGTTCGGACTGCGCGGCGGGCTGGTTGCCGCGGCGGCGATCTCCCTGCTGCTCTTGCCGCTGGTGATCTCCCAGATCCAGGCATCCCATGATGTTGCGGTGGAAGTAGCAGAAATCGTCTTTTATTTCGCGGTCGGTGGATTGGTTGGGGTCCTCGTTGACCGGGAGAACGCCGCGCGCAGAAGGCAACTCGAGGCGCAAGACCAGGTGGAACGTTCGCAGAAACTATCGCTGGTGGGTCAGATTGCCGCGGGAGTTGCCCACGAGATCAAGAATCCGCTCGCGTCGATCAAGGGTGCCGCCGATATCCTCACCGATCCGTCCACAGCCGAAACCGAACGGGCAGAGTTTCGAGATATTCTTCGTGGCGAAGTCCGACGCATCGATGCCACGGTTGCCGAATTTCTCGAGTTTGCCCGTCCGCGTGCAACGAGACACGAGCTCGTCGATCTGCATGGCCTTGTCGGCGGCACCGTCAAACAGATGGCGCCCCAGGCAGACCGTGCGGGCGTTGCCCTGCGCTTTTCTGGAGAGCAGGCGACCGTTACGGGGGACGAGGAGAAACTTCGCCAGCTTGTGCTCAACCTGCTCCTCAACGCGGTGCAGGCAACCGGGGAAAACGGCAACGTCTCCGTAGGTATCCACCCCCGGAAGGATACCGTCGTTCTCAAAGTGGTGGACGACGGCTGTGGCATTCCCGCGGAGCAAGCGGAACAGGTGTTTGAACCGTTTTTTACCACACGATCATCCGGAACCGGCCTCGGCCTGGCCGTAGCAAGGACAATCGTCGAAGAACACGGTGGAACGATCACGCTGGCCGGCCAGCCCGGCAACGGCACAACGGTAACCGTCTCGCTTCCCGTTCCGTAACCGAAAATACAACGGATGCGTATACTCCTGGCAGATGACGATCGTGCGGTGCGCCGCGTATTCCAGTTCAAACTGGAAAAGCGCGGTCACAACGTAACTACCGTAGAAGATGGTGCGCAGGCGATTGACCGTATACGTGCCGATCGGTACGACGTGCTTGTGTCGGACATTCGCATGCCCAACGTGGACGGTCTCGAACTGCTCGAGCGGGCGCGCGGACTGCAACCCGACTTGAAAGTGGTATTGATTACGGCTCATGCCACCGTGTCCCAGGCGGTACAGGCGGTAAAGATTGGCGCCTTCGATTACATTACCAAGCCCTTCGAAGACGAGGAATTTTATGCGGTCATTGACAGGGCGGGGGCCTTCCGTACTTTGGAGGAAGAGAATAAATCGCTGCGTGGACGTTTGCGTGCTACGGAAGCGCAGAAAAAGCTGATTGGGGTTTCGGCTTCGTTTAAAGAAATGATGCACGTGGTGGATCGAATCGCGCCCACCGAAGCAACGGTTCTTCTTCTCGGGCCGTCCGGGACGGGAAAAGAGATGATCGCGCGCACGATCCACGCAAAAAGTTTGCGCGGAAACGAGCCATTCATTGCGGTCAATTGCGGGGCTATTCCGCGTGATCTGGTGGAGTCGGAGCTATTCGGTCATGTGAAGGGCGCGTTCACGGGGGCTATCCGCGACAAGAAAGGCCGGTTTGAACAGGCGGACGGGGGAACCATCCTGCTCGATGAAATCGGCGAGCTTGCCGGGGACGTCCAGGTAAAATTATTGCGCGTTCTTCAGGAGCGCGTGGTGGAGCCGGTGGGGGGCGAGCGCGCGATAGAAGTAAATGTTCGCGTAATCGCAGCGACGAACGTGGATCTCGATGCGCAGGTGGCACACGGACAATTTCGCGAAGATTTGTTCTACCGAATCAATGTGGTGCCCATTCGCATCCCCGCATTACGCGACCGCGCAACGGACATACCGGTGCTGGCCCGGGCGTTTCTCCAGCGGTACGCCGGCCCCGATAGCAACGTAACGCTGTCCCCCGAGTTGCTCCGTTGTCTGGCCTCCTACTCATGGCCGGGCAATGTGCGGGAACTGGAGAATCTCGTCGAACGCATGGTCCTCTTGCGACAAAGCGACGTGCTCGAACCGGCGGATCTGCCCGAAGAGTTCGGTTCCGGCCCCCTGATCGAGTCCGCGTCCGGCAATGGAGGGGGGGGCTCCACGTTCCACGAAGCGGAGGAAAAACTGGTGCGTGACGCACTGCAGGCCGCCTCGTGGAACCGCTCGCAGGCGGCGCGCAACCTCGGCATTGCCCGTCACGTGCTCATCTACCGAATGAAGAAATACGGCATCCATCCACCGGAGCGAAACGCGCGAAGATAAAAAGTACGCGCGATTCATCGGAGGCGTCGATTTTCCCACCGCTTCTGCGGGCACCGGAACAAGGACACGAAATGAAAGCAAAGAAAACAAAAATTCTCGGAGCCATCGTAGTGCTCGTTGCGTTGATGGGCACGCTATCGGTGCGACAACTCCGCGTACCGCGCCCGACCGCGGAGAGGCGTGGCGCGGCGCTCGCCCTTGGCATGGGGTGCGTTACCTGCCACGGACCGGGCGCTACCGGGGGGGTCGTAAACCCCGGAAGCAAAGATGAAGAAGTTCCCGCGTGGGATGGTGGAAACGCCATGATGTACGTGAACAACGAAGAGGAAATTCGGGAGTGGATTCTTTACGGGCACCCGAAACGACACCGGCACGAACATTCCAACCCGCAACACGGGGCGAACGAACCCGATCGCGAAGGCAGAAGTTCGCGAGAGGCAGCCCGCCCGCTCCTCGACATGCCCGCGTACAAGAATGTGCTTTCGGGGCGCGAGCTGGATGATCTCGTGGCATATTACAAGGCGGTCGCGAAATACTATGACATGCCGGATTCGGCGCGCGCCGGATATTCCGTGGCGCGGCGTAACGCTTGCTTTGCGTGTCACGGGGCCGGCGGCCTCGTGGGGGCGCATAACCCGCGAAGTTTCAAAGGATACATTCCCCCGTGGCGTGGAGCGGATTTCCGGGAAATGGTGAAAAATGAGGCCGAGCTCTACCGGTGGATTCGTGAAGGACGCATCGAACGATTCGACTCGAATCCGCTTGCACGGTTCTTCACCCGGCGCCAGGTTGTCAAGATGCCCGCCTATGAGAAGCGGCTGAGTGAAGAAGAAATGAAATCGGTGGTGGCGTATATCCACTGGCTTGAGAACATGTAGGTAAGGCTCGGGCTATACGGGCCGGGGCCGACGGTGTCTGCGAATTGGGCGAAGCACCAGAAGGGACGGTTGCCGGGATGAACGCAATGAATCGAATTCGATGTGGACGATGCAAGGCGGCAAGATCCCTGCTGATTCTGTTGTCGGGGCTCTCTTTGTGCGTGCCCGGCGGGAAGGGCGCGTGCGCGCAAAACGTGTGGGATACGCGCTTCGGCACCCTCGGGCTGAGTGCCTCGGTTATGGCGACCGCGGCGACGGCATCGGATGTATATGTTGGCGGGGCATTCACGGCGGCCGGGGGCAATCCCATGTTCGCGATCTCGCGCTGGACGGGCACGTCGTGGGTGCCACTGGGGCCTGGTCTGAATGGCACCGTGCTGGCGATCGCGCTCTCCGGCACGGATGTGTATGCGGGCGGACAATTCACGAGTACGACAATGGGCCAGCAACTTCTCCGCATTGGGCGATGGAACGGCTCGTCATGGTCCGCCCTGGGAACCGGGGTGGCGAACGGTCAGGTCAATGCCATGGCCGCCAGCGGTGGTACGGTGTATGCCGTGGGCGATTTCACCGTGGTGGGAGGAGTCACGGCCCTGCGCGTGGCGCGCTGGAACGGATCGGCGTGGTCGGCGCTCGGCACGGGGTTGAGCGCGGCGGGATCGGCGGCGGTGATTTCGGGGTCGGACCTGTACGTGGGAGGCCTATTTACAACCGCGGGAGGGGTGGCGGCCTTTCGCATCGCACGCTGGAATGGTTCGGCGTGGTCGGCCCTGGCCGGCGGAGTGAGCGGGCCGGTGTATGCGCTGGCCACCGACGGACTCGGATCCGTTTATGCGGGGGGCGACTTTACCACCGCCGACGGTAAACAGGCGCTTCGCATCGCGCGCTGGAACGGTTCGACGTGGTCGGCGCTTGGCGGCGGGTTGAGCGGACCGGTGTATGCCATCGCCGTCGACGGGTCCAACGTGTATGTCGGCGGGGATTTTACCACCGCCGGCGGGGGTAGCGCGCTGCGCGTGGCACACTGGAACGGGAGCACGTGGTCGGCCCTCGGCACCGGGCCGTCCGCAACGGTTCGGGCCGTGAGTACGCGCTCAGGCGATGTGTATGTCGGCGGGGATTTCACGGCGGTCGACGGCATCGCGTCAAACTATTTTGGTCGCTGGGGCTCTGCGTTCGTCCCGGTCCTCATCGAATCGTTTTCCGCCGAACCCATGGCGTCGGCGGTACGACTCGACTGGTCGATGTACGCCGACGAAGCCGTTTTGGGCTACGCAGTGTACCGTGCGGACGAGGGCTCATCGAGTTTTCGCAGAATTTTTTCTTCCACGGCCGTGGCCCCGGTCGGGCAATATGTCGATTTTTCGGTGACGCCGGGGCAAACGTATCAATATTATGTGGCGATCGAACGCGCGGGCGCCGGGCCAGTCCGCTCGCCCGTAAGAACCGTTGTTACGCGATATGTCCGGACACATTTGGGCGCAGCGTACCCGAACCCGTTCAATCCGAGTACAACGATTCCGCTGGATCTCGCGTCGCCGGCCTATGTGAATCTCTCCATCTTTGATATCGCCGGACACCTTGTTCGCCGGCTCGTCGCGGGAGAGCGTCCGGCGGGGCACTACACCGTGCACTGGGATGGTCACGGCGACAATGGAGCGATCGTGCCGTCCGGTGTGTACTTCGCCCGCCTGCGCACAGTGCCCGGCGGGCGCGCAGAAAACACAAAGCTGGTTGTTGTGCGCTGACCGGCGCGTTCATCTTCCGGCAGAAAGAGATTCCGTGATGTACACATGCCCCATGCATCCCGAAGTAGAAAGGGACGAACCCGGAACGTGTCCGAAGTGTGGGATGGCGCTCGAAGCGGTAGCCGGTACGCCCGCCGTGCCATCCGGCGTGATGTATACATGCCCCATGCATCCCGAAGTAGAAAGGGACGAACCCGGAACGTGCCCGAAGTGTGGGATGGCGCTCGAACCCGTGGCACAGGTCGTCGCGGGGGACAAAGAGGAAGACAACCCCGAGTTGCGCGACATGACACGGCGCTTTGTGCTCGCCAGCGCACTGACCATTCCCCTTCTCGTCTTGTCGATGGGGGATCTTCTCCCGGGCCGGCCGATTTCCCACCTGCTTTCCGGCTCGTGGCGGCATTGGATGGAGTTTCTCCTCGCGGCACCGATCTGTTTGTATTCCGCGTGGCCGTTTTACGTGAGGGCCGTGCAATCGGTGCGCTTTCGCAGCCTGAACATGTTCACCCTTATTGGGTTGGGCGTTAGCGTAACGTTTGTGTACAGCGTAGTGGTTACGCTCTTTCCCGGTCTCTTCCCCGACGCGTTTCGCGACGAAGCCGGCGAAGTGGCCGTATACTTTGAAGCCGCGGGTACAATTGTTGCGCTGATTCTCCTCGGGCAGGTACTCGAACTTCGTGCGCGCACACAGACGGGCGCGGCGATCAGAAAACTGCTCGGCATGCGGCCCACCACGGCCCGGCGCATCGCCCCCGACGGTTCCGAAACGGACGTGCCGCTCGACGTGGTTCGTGTCGGGGACCGCCTGCGCGTTCGTCCCGGGGAAAAAGTTCCCGTCGATGGCATTGTCCTCGATGGAGAGTCGACGATCGACGAATCGATGGTGTCGGGAGAACCACTTGCCGTTAGGAAGCAGCCCGGCGACGCGGTGATTGGTGCCACCGTTAATGGTACCGGCGCTCTGGTGATGCGTGCCGAGAAGGTGGGAGGGGAAACATTGCTTTCCCGCATCGTTGCGATGGTCGCCGCAGCGCAGCGCAGCCGGGCACCCATTCAGAAGCTCGCCGATGTCGTAGCCGGGTACTTTGTTCCGACGGTGATTGGCACGGCCCTGCTCACGTTCGTAGTGTGGGGCCTGTTCGGCCCCGATCCGAAGCTCGCCCACGCGCTTGTGGGCGCCGTATCCGTATTGATTATTGCCTGCCCGTGCGCGCTGGGTCTGGCAACGCCGATGTCAATTGTGGTCTCGACCGGACGCGGGGCGACAATGGGTGTGTTGTTCCGCAACGCCGAGGCCATCGAACAGCTGCGGAAAGTAGACACCCTGGTTGTCGACAAGACAGGAACTCTCACGGAGGGAAAACCACGGCTGGTAACGATCAATGCGTGCGAGGGGTTCACAGAAAACGAAGTGCTCGCGGTGGCGGCCGCGCTGGAAAAACGGAGCGAACACCCGCTGGCCGAAGCGGTTGTTGCCGGTGCAGAGGCGCGCAATGCACGTGTTCCGGAGGTCGAACGGTTCGAATCGGTGACGGGAAAAGGTGTGGTGGGCAGCGTGGGAGGGCGCGAGGTGGCCCTGGGCAGTGAACGACTGCTCAAAGACCGCGGTGTGGAGGCGTCTGTCCTGCACGAGGCGGTCGCCGCGCGCCGTCAGGCCGGGGAAACGGTGATGTATATCGCCATCGACGCGCATCCGGCGGGCCTGATCGGTGTGGCCGATCCCATCAAAGAAAGCACCCCGGAGGCAATTCGTGCGCTGCACGCCGAGGGCGTACGGGTGGTGATGCTCACCGGCGACAATCGGATTACGGCGAACGCCGTCGCGGCGCGCCTGGGAATCGACGATGTCGAAGCTGAAGTGCTTCCCGACGAGAAAGCAGAGGCCGTTCGCCGGTATCAGGGGCAGTCGCATGTTGTGGCGATGGCGGGAGACGGAATCAACGACGCCCCGGCGCTGGCCGTTGCAAACGTGGGCATCGCGATGGGTACGGGCACCGACGTGGCGATGGAAAGCGCTGGCGTTACGCTGGTAAAGGGAGACCTGCGCGGTATCGTGCGCGCGCGCAGGCTCAGCCGCGCGACGCTGGCGAATATCAAACAAAACCTTTTCTTCGCATTTTTTTACAACTCGGTGGGGATTCCGATTGCGGCGGGCGTGCTCTATCCGTTTTTCGGTATCCTGCTCAGTCCGATTTTGGCTGCCGCGGCGATGAGCTTCAGCTCGGTGTCGGTCATTTCCAACGCGTTGCGCCTGCGCGGTGTCCGCATCGAGGGTACGTAGTCCCGACCCGACGCCGGGCCGCGGGGCACACCGGTGCCCGGCGACCATCGAGGGGGCCGGCGTTGCCCGGGGCGTCGCCGGGGGAGCACACCGGTACGACAGTCTGCGCGTGGCCCCTGCGCAGCAACGCGCCCGCCGTTGCTTCTCTCTGTTCCGCGCGCCACGGTCGCTGGTCTTCGCCAGCGTCCGGCGCGGCGGACATATTTTCCCCCCACCCGCCGCGGCTTTCCCGCGCGCCTCCACGGTATAGTCGGCCACCCCCCACCATGCCAGCGGCGCCCTCCCGTAATGCGCTAAAAACAACAAAAATAGAATGGTTGCGGAAGTATGTGCCATTTCCCCCCGATGGTCCCGCGATTGCAAAGACCGGGTGGGACCACCGGCGTTCGAACTGTCGCCCGGGTTGACCATGAACGATACCATGCGTCATATTTTTTGGATTCAGCACGCCGCGCGCGTTGTGCGCGGCATGGTCGCCCCGTCGGGCCGCGCCGGCGCCCGGTTCGCCGCCGGGCGGCGGAACACGGCCGTGCTCCGCATTTCTCGGGCATGCCGGCCCGCCTCGCGCCGGGCCGGGTTCCTTTTCTCGGTTGCCCTTGCTGTCGGCGTCGCCCCGGTGCGCGCCGCGACAGGAGATTTTTTTCATGTAGGTTTGCTGGGACGACACGCCGATGGTCCGTGCTATGCCGTGGACATGTCCACGCGGTACGCGGTGTTTGGAAACGGGGGACAGGTACAAATTGTGGATGTGGGGGATCCCGCCTCGCCCGTTTCATTGCGCCGCGTGTTGATGCCCTCGGTGGTGCGCGACGTGGCGGTCGCCGGGGCGTACGCGTGGATCGCGTGTGGTGCCGATGGATTGCGTGTGGTCGATATTTCCTCGCCTGCCGCCGCGCACGATGTGGCCGGGTTGCCGGCGCCCGGTTCGTTCGAACGTGTAGCTGCTTCGGGGCTCCTCGTCTGCGCTGTCGACCCGAACAACGGGGTTGCGGTGATCGATGCGGCCGACCCGACCAACCCGGTACAACGCGCGCTCTGGCATGATGCCACCTATTCCGCGTGGGACGCCGTGTGTTCCGGGAACACCATTTACGTGGCGGCCGGAAGCGACGGGGTTCTTGTTCTCGATGCGACGAATCCGGCGGCGCCAAATCTCATCTCCCAAACGCGAACGACGGGGCAGGCTCTGGGACTTGCGGAGCAGGGAAGCACACTGTTCGTAGCCGACTGGATCGGGGGGCTACGCATATACAACACGGCCGATCCGACCAACCTTGCTCCGCTCTCGTCTCTTGCCCTGGGCGGAACCGCCCTCGATGTAACGGTGCACAACACGGTGGCCTACGTATCCGCGGGATCAGACGGAATTGTTATCGCAGACGTTGGTGACCCCTCGCAACCTGCCACGCTGGCTACCCTGGCCACCGTCGATGTAGCCCAGCAGGTAGCCGCATACGGAACCGTGGCGTGCGTCGCCGACCGTCGCGGCGGATTGCGCGTGGTCGACGTACGCGACCACGCGGCCCCCGTCGAAAAATCCTCGCTGCGCACGGGGAGCTTTGCCAGCGGGGTGGCCGTCAATGCGCGCTACGCCTACGTTGCCGAAGCCGATCACGGGCTGCGCGTTGTCGACGTCAACTCTCCCTCTACTCCCGGCAGCGTTGGTTTTTTTGACGCCCTGTCCGCGTCGGGCGTGAGTGTTCGCGGCAGCGTGGCGTTTCTCGCCGACGGGGCGGCCGGACTTCGCCTGATCGACGTGTCGTCCCCCGGAGTTCCCTCTCTGCTCGGAAGCATCACCCCGGGGCCATTCGTGGAAAGTGTGTGCGTGCGCGATTCGGTGGCCCTGGTGGCCGAAGGGCGCGATGGTATCCGCGCTATCGATGTGCGCGATCCGGGCAACCCCTCGGCGCTCGGTCAGTACGACACCCCGGGATTCGCCGGCGATCTTGCGGTAGATGGCGGGGTCGCGTATGTTGCCGACGGCGGCGCCGGCGTCCGAATTGTGGATGTGTCGAACCCGTCGGCGATCACGGAAACGGGGATGTTCGATACCGCGAGCCTGGCCATGGGCATCGCGGTTCGTTCCGGGCGAGCGTACGTCGCAGATTATAATGATGGGCTGCGGATACTCAATGTGGCACGCGCGGACAGTGTGACGGAGATCGGCGCGAACGATACGGGAAGCCTGGCCATGGACGTGGCCCTGTCGCCGGAGTCGCCTCACCCATCGCGGGCCTACGTGGCGGACTACGAGGACGGACTGCGCGTGTTTGATGTGAGCAATCCGGCGGTGCCCGTCGAAATCGGATTCTACGATACCGGAGACAAGGCGTCAGCTGTGGCGGTGGCCAACGGCTATATTTACGTGGCGGACTTCGGCGACGGACTCTACGTGTTCCAATATAATCCTGTGGCCACGCCGGTAGAGATCGTGTCATTTGATGCCCGCGTGCGCGCCGACGGTGTGGTGGCGCTGACGTGGCACATCGTGCACGACGAAGCGGCAGGGCCGGCACCCCGCGTTACGGTGTATCGCCGCCGCGAGACAGCCCGCGATGGTAACGCAACGCCCGGCGAATTTGGCATCGTCCCAGGGGCACAGAAGTTGCCCGTAGATTCACCGGGAATCGTCGATCCGTCGGTGCAGCCGGGCGCGCGCTATACCTACCGCCTCGCGGTCGAGGAAACAGGCGGTGCGCAAACCCTCTCTCCGGGGGTCCTGGTAACAGTGCCCGCGAACGCCAGGCCCGCGCTGTCGCTCTCGCTGGCCCGGCCAAACCCGTTCACGGGGCACACCGCGCTGATTGCCGTTGTGCCGTCGAATACGCGATACGACATTTCCGTTTATAACGTCGCGGGTCGACGCGTGCATCGTCTCGCCTCGGGGCGATCCGCGGGTACGCCGGTACGGTTGATCTGGGACGGCCGGGACGCCCGGGGCACGCGCGTTGCCCCGGGCGTGTACTTTATCCGGGTGCAGGCGCAATCAGCCCGATTTGTGCAGACACGCAAGGTATTGATGCTCAAGTAGTATGGAAACGGCTGGAGGTCAACCTCCGATATGTTTGCCGAGAGGAGAGCGATTGCCGACGATCATCAGACTAGTATTCGCGGGTTACGCCAGGAGCGATACCGCATCTTCACGTGTTCG